>Ga0208196_1000124_pt1 | contig 108484 bp, 77 predicted proteins | sample AD_JPNNA7_MetaG_FD_184443 | JGI IMG/M metagenome (GOLD analysis project Ga0208196, IMG submission 184443) | Active sludge microbial communities of municipal wastewater-treating anaerobic digesters from Japan - AD_JPNNA7_MetaG (SPAdes) (version 2) | ecosystem: Engineered > Bioreactor > Anaerobic...
CCGGGATGACACAATGTTTCGGTGCTTGGTGGTTGTTTCCAAAAGACTGGATCACGGGTAAGCCACCCCAGAGGGGGACCCCGACTTCCCGTGATGACGCGGATTTTTAGCCTGCTGGTGTTCGTTTCGGGAACCTTTCCACCTTTCCACCTCAAAACACCTTTCCACGACCTGATCGTAGCACCTATATATATGGAGGGTGGGCCTCATTTGCATCACCCTCTCAAGCCTGGGTCTTCCTTGGGTCAACCTTATAATTTATAAGGATGACCTAAGGATGATGGCACCAAAGCAACTAGCAGCAAAGGAGGGCGGCATGAAGGATGTTGCGGAATGTATCGGTTAATTTTATGCGGTTGTCAAGGAATTGATGCCAGTTGTTTCCAGACTGGCTGGTTGTTTTAAAAGACTGGTTCACGGGTCAAGCATGCGCTTGCCCGTGATGACACGGCTTTGGGGTCTGGTGGGGCTTGTTTTGGGCTGCGTCCACCATCAACACGTCACCACGAAATCATGGCATCACGAGAGTCTATCTGGGGCTCCTTTCCACCACTTCACCTTTCCACCTTCAAACATCCTGTCGATCCTGTCATCCGCGTTCTATACATACATTCCATCCTTCCACAAACTTTACAAGAGATTGTTAAATTTCAAATTGCATAGAAAGCTTGATGGAAGCAAATTGGTATCAGTGAGCGTAGCTGGGGTCCAGGATACGGATTTCCGCCTTGTAATTGTTGCGCAGGTCGCGGATGTGCGCCAGTAGCAGAAACTCCCGCTTCAAATGTACCAAGCGTGCCCTCAGGCTATCTTTTACGTCTTCGAAACTGGCGATTTGGGCGGGTTTACGGTCAATGACCAGCAATATGTGCCAGCCGAATCTGCTCTTGAATGCTTCGCTGATCTGGCCAGGCTGCAGGGCAAACGCCACTTCTTCCAGCTCGGAGATCATTCTGCCCCTGGGAAACCAACCTAAATCCCCGCAACGCGGACTGCTGGGACAATCCGAACTGGTGCCGCAAACCCGGCGAAAATCTTCCTGGGTGCTTATTTCTGCCCTTATCCTGCTGGCTTTCTCAGCGGAGTCCGGACCTGAACCGCGCACCAATATGTGTGCGGCATGTACTGTTTCTTGAGTAAAGAAAGCCTCTTTCTGATCCTCGTAAAAACTCAGTAGTTGCTGTTCGGAAATCTCAATACTTTTGGAGCAATAATCGTGAACATACTTGCGGATGATGACCCTACGGCAGGTTTGCTCTTCGAGGCTGCGGGTCTGCTCCACATCCTTTGGAGCGGTGTCTAATTCTTCCAAGGATTCAAGCAGGGCATCGTCATATTCGGAGTCAGATACGGACAAGCCCGTCGTCATAGCCTGATGCAAAAGCAGATATCTGTCGATCAGCCTGTTGAGGGCGCTTATACGTTCCTGAGGGCTGTCAATCCCGCTTAGTTTGTGGGTTTCTTTTTGTATCTCGCTATCTGTGATAGCCAAATCGAAAACTTTTGCAACTATGTGCATACTGGATCCTCAGCAGAAATATATAATTATAAAAAACGGCGGCTGATTTGCTCAGTCACTGACGATATATTAATCTCTGAAGAGTCCAATGTCAAATCAAACTTGTATTTTCGATACCAGGTACACTGGCGTTTGGCGTAATTTCTACTATGTTGGGCTGCCAGGGCGCTGCAATCCTGCAGGGACGCGCTGTTTCGCAACCAGGGTAAAAACTCCCTGTAGCCCAGGCTGCTGAGCCCAGGCGAATGCTCGTCATAACCAAGTTCCAACAGCCGCCTGATTTCGTCGATCAAGCCTGCGGTAAGCATCTGTTCAATGCGCAGGTCAATTCGGCTATAGAGTTCTTTTCGCGGCGGATCGAGTAGAATTCTATATGTTGCAAATCTCTGTTCGCGCTTCTGACTGCGCCAGTGTTCGCTGATGCAAATCCCTGTTGCGGCCCAGATCTCCAACCCGCGCTGAATTCTCTGCCTGTCGTTGGGCGAGATCTTGCCAGCAAACTCAGGATCCACCTCGCGCAGCTCTCCATATAGCTTTTCATGACCCTCGGATGCAATTCTTTGCCTGATGTTGCGCCTGATTTGGGCGGGAATCTCAGGTTGGGGAAAGATGCCATAAAGCAATCCGGCAATATATAGTCCCGTTCCGCCACAGATAAGTGGAATCCTGCCTTGGGAGTGTAACTTTTCTACCACCTTTCCCGCGTCCTCGCAAAACAAGCCCACATTATAGCTTTGCGAGGGTTCGATGATCGAAATGAGGTGATGCGGAACCGCCTCCAGTTCGCTACTGCTGGGTTTGGCTGTCCCGATATCCATGTGCCGGTAAACCTGTCTGGAATCAGCCGAGATGATCTCGGTGTCCAGATGCCGTGCCAGCTCAATGGCCAATGCCGTCTTGCCCGAGGCGGTGGGCCCTTCGATGACGATCAGCGGGATCATACCAGGCGTTTGAATTTCTTCTCAAAGTCAGTGAGCGAGAACTTGATGATCAGAGGCCTGCCGTGGGGGCAAAAATAGGGCATCTGGCAGGCAAACAACTGGTTTATCAGGTTCAGCATCTCCTTGCGCGTAAGCCTTTTGCCTGCCTTGATGGCGGCTTTGCAGGCTATGGATTTGGCCAGCGAATCCCTGAAATCAGAGTTCACCTGGATCTCTTCCTCAAGCTGTTTAAGGATCTCGATAAAGACCTTGCCTCCCTGCCAGTCATCCAGCTCAGCAGGTATTTCCTCGATCACCAGTGAATCGCCGCTGAATTTCTTGAGCACAAAACCGGTTTTCTCGAGCAGCTCCAGATTGCTTTCGACCAGCTCCCTGATCTCACTTGCTATGATGGGGGGAATATCTATCACCAGTGGGATGATCAGCTTCTGGCGCACGGAGGGAGCCCCTTGGGTGCGTTGCAGCAGTTTTTCATAGATGATCCGTTCGTGCGCGGCATGTTGGTCGATCACCACCAGCCCGTCCTCCACCTGGATAAAGATATAGGTGTTGTGCAACTGCCAGGGGTTGATATAATCTTCCTCGTTCTTGAGCAGCAAGCGAAAGGTAAAAGAGTCGTTGGGCAGATCGTCGGCTATCTCGAGTTGATCGTCCTGCTTCTGAGGATTGACAAAGGGAACGCTTGTCTGAGCCTGTTCACGGGGTTCGCTCTTGAACAGGTCCTCCTGATACAGGTTGCCATACTCCTTTTTGTACTCCGAAAACCTGGGCACATCCACCCTGCTTTTGTAGATGCTCTGCTCCAACTGAGTGGCCTTGTGCACTTCACTGCCCAGGTTGAACTTCTCCCTCGCGCTGGCATACTTTTCGTGCTCATAATTCTTGAGCGCGTCTGTGAGCGTGAGCAGGGTAAATGAGTGCACTTTCCGTTGTTCGCGGAAGCGCACTTCCTGCTTGGCTGGATGCACGTTCACGTCGATCTGCTCCGGCGGCACTTCCAGAAACAGGATGTAGGGCGGGGTGCTGCCCCTGGCCCAAACCCGCGTTTTGAGGATGAACGGTTCGTAGGCTGCCTTGATGCTGTGCCTGAGGGTTTTGTCGTTGATGAACCTTCCGTTGATGAAGGTATATTGCATATCGATCAGTTTTTCGCTGCGGTCTTCCAAGCCAAAAATATAGCCGGAAAGAGTGTAGCCATCGCTGGAGCCGGATATCTCGATGATGTCGTCCGAAAAGAAAGCCGAACCAAACACCTCACCCATCCTGGCCAGCCGGCTTTCAGAAGCCACAAAGGACAGCCGCGGTTTGCCGTCCACAAATAGCCTGAAGCTGATCTGGGGATAAAGCACCGCCTGATAATGCAAGTATTTGAGGATATGGCTCAATTCCGTCTGAGCGCTGCGTAGAAACTTTCGGCGGGCGGGGATGTCTTTGAACAGCCCTTTTACGGTGATATTGGTGCCGATGTTGGAAGAGGTTTGCCCCACATTCACCAGGCGGCCAAAACTGTAATCCACCTGGGTTGCCACCGGCTCCTCAGCCCTGCGGGTGATCAGGCTCAGCTTGCTTACGCTGGCGACGCTGGGCAAGGCCTCACCCCTGAATCCCAGGCTGCCGATGTGCACGATATCGTCCACCGTGCGAATCTTGCTGGTGGCATGCCGTTCAAAGGCGAGCAGGGCGTCGTCCGGGCTCATGCCGCTTCCGTTGTCGCTCACCTGGATAAGGTCTTTGCCACCGTTTTCCACGGCTACGGCAATCTGCGTGGCTCCTGCATCGATGGAGTTTTCCACCAGTTCCTTCACCACCGAGGCTGGCCTTTCGATCACCTCGCCAGCGGCAATTTTATTGCGTACGTCATCTGCCAGAATATGGATCGCATTCATATCAATACCTGAATATAGAACCGTTGGTAAACTCGCGGATAATCGAGTTGTAAGGAACCAGCGCGTCCGGGATGTCATTAACGTGATCCAGCAAGCGCAACAGACGCCGGGCTTCAGTATAGGCTGAACTGCTGGCTGGAACCGAGAGCAGCAGCTTCCAGGCGTGCTTGCGCAGCACCCCCAGTTCGTAGGTTAGACTGCTGTTGAACATATAGTCCGCGTTTTCCTGATAGGGAAAGATATTCTTTTCCTCGCCATCACGCACGTCAGGCCAGCGCTGGATGGTCTCCATTGCCGTGTAGCCCCGGTACTGATGGTCCCTCACAATTCTTCGGATCAACCTGCAATCTGTGGTGGGAATCCGGTTGTGATCGTCAATGTTAAGCTGGTTCAGGGCGCTTATATATATTTTGACCTTGCGGTTGGCTGGCACTGATGCCGTCAGCCTGTCGTTGAGCCCATGGATGCCTTCCATCACGATCACATCCTCAGGTTTGAGCCTGATCACCTTATTGCTGGGACGCCGCTTGCCCCGGGCAAAATCGTAATGTGGCAACACCACTTCCTCGCCATTGAGCAATTGCGTGAGCTGAAGGTTTAGATATTCCAAATCAAGGGCATGGATGGATTCGAAATCGAAACCGCCATCCGGCTTACGCACCGTTCTGTCGCGGTCGATGAAATAGTCGTCCAGCCCGATCACATTGGGTTTGGCTTTGCTGGCCCGCAGTTGAATGGACAGACGTTTGGCAAAGGTGGTTTTGCCAGAGGAAGAAGGCCCCGCGATCAGGATCAGCTTGATATCTTTGTTGGCACTGATATCCGCCGCGATTTCCGCGATCTTCTTTTCCTGCAAAGCTTCCTCTGTCAGGATGAACTCCGAGACATTATAGTCGTCTATCAGTTTGTTGATGTCTATGATATTGTGCACCTTGAGGATATCAAGCCACTTATCATGTTCCTGGTGTAGCGAGAAAATCTTGTTTGGCAAAACAAACTGCTTTACGACCTTGAATTCCGGTCCGGAAGGAAAGCGAAGAATGAAGCCCGGATCCTGGAAGATCACATCGAATTCTTTTACGATACCGGTGCGGTCTGCCAGGGGACGGATAAAGAAATCGTAGTATTTGCCACAGCGATAGATTGGCACGCTGTCCCGGTAATTGTATTTCAGGTTTTTAACCAGGTCTTTGCGGCCCATGGAACCGAAGATATCAAGGGCTTCCTCGGTGCGCACCTCGATCCTGTCGATGGGAATATCGTTTTCCACAATGCGCTGCATTTCCTGCAACAAGCGCGCGCAATCATCTGCGGTCCAGAGCTGGTCGCCAAAGAATTCGCAAAACACTCCGTCGCCCACCGAGTGTTCCACCACCAGAGTGTTGTTCTCGCCCAGAATATTGTACGCCGCTTTGGCCATTACAAAGATCAAAGAATCATGATAGATCCTGCTGCCTTCCGGATGCTTGTAAGTGATGCAATCCACCATGGTATTCTGAGCTAGGACATATTCGTCATTGACATATTGTCGATGATCGATTTTATAGGACAACACGGTCTCGGCGGAGATGTCAGTAGTGCGCACTATCTCACTGATAGGCTTGGAATTATCAAGTTCCACCAGACTGTGCTTGAAACCATCTAATCTAAGGTCGATGATCATGGATTATTTCCTTTGTTTTTCCTGATGCCCGCTTCAAGTTTCGTTAGCAGCGGGAGTTTGGACGCCCGACAGCATCCGACGCCACGATTATCCGACCTGTTAATTAGTCAAGATTTTAGGAGAAGAACAAGTGAAGAGATTGAGTAAGAAGCAACTCCTGCTCCGGGAACTTCGCTATTTAGGCGGGATTCTCATCGGAGCGGTGTTTTTTGCCATTGGGTATTCCTGGTTTTTACTGCCCTACAACATGGCTCCGGGAGGTGTGGGCGGTCTGTCCCAGATCATAAACCGTTTAACTGGAATTCCAAACGGAATCAGCATGATCCTGATCAACATTCCCCTCTTTGTGCTTAGTTTTATCTTCATCGGTAAGTCGTTTGGCGCCAAGTCTATTTTTGGCATGCTGGTCTCCTCTTTGATGACGGACTTTATGCACCTCAAGGTTCTGGCCCGCCTGGGTTGGGTGGATCTTGCCAAACACACATTTGTGGTGGGTGGACACACCATCCATGCCTTCCTTGCTCCGGAGGACATGATTCTTTCAGCCATAGCCGGTTCAGTAGCTCTGGGACTGGGTTTGGGTATGATCTTCAAATCCCGCGGTTCCACGGGCGGCACAGATATCCCCGTTGCCCTCATTAAGCAAAAAGCCGGACTTTCCATCGGTACCGGCTACTACTTTGTGGAAACCGGCATCATCCTTGCTGTAGCACTATTCTTAAAAGACCCCAAAATCCTGATTTTGGGATACATAAACCTCTTTATCACCACCAAGATTACCGACCTCGCCTCGGAAGGCCTGCCCTACATCAAGGGTGTATTCGTGATCTCACCCAAGGTAGATGAGATCAAGGAAGACATCTACACCGAGCTTGACCGCGGCGTCACCTTTTTCAAAGCGCTGGGCGGCTATAAAAAGAAGGAGACCGAAGTTTTATTCTGCGTGCTGAACCGCCGCCAGGTACCCCAACTCACCGACATTGTCAAAGACATTGATCCCGAAGCCTTTATGATCGTAACCGATGTCTATGACGTGCTTGGCTATGGCTTCAAAAGCCGAAAGCTGGATCTGAGCGACTGACGCCCTCCTTTCCAACCGTAGCTCAATCTTGAGTCTTCCTTAGGTCAACCTTATAATTTATAAGGATGACCTAAGGATGATACCCCCAAAGCCTCTGGTAGCAAAGGACGGAGGTGTGTAATACAATGGGGTTTGTTCCGATATTTATATTGATTCAGAACGTATTCTGTTCATATTAACATACTCTCAAATAGCAAGATACCTCATCAGTTCAAAGAAGATCTTTTGCCGATTTTGATGGCAAGCTGTCAGGGTGTGGAGTTTTCGATCTGCAGAATCCTGTCCCGCAGTTCCGCGGCCCGCTCAAAATCAAGCCTGGAGGCAGCCCGCTTCATTTCTTTCCTGAGCAACTCCAGCATCTTGTCGCGATTGTCGAGATCAAGATATTGGAAGAATTCCTCTTTGTCCGGTTTAGCCTCTTCCTTTGCGTTGTCGATAGAGGCATAACCTTCGGCGATAGCAGTGGACTGCATGATCTCCTCGATCGTTTTGGTGATGGTCTGAGGAGTAATTCCGTGGAGTCGGTTATACTCAAGTTGTTTCTGGCGGCGGCGGTTGGTCTCATCCAGGGTGCGCCTGATGGCATCCGTAATCTCGTCCGCGTAGAGCACCACCTTGCCGTCCACGTTTCTGGCGGCACGTCCCGAGATCTGGATCAGCGACCTCGCTGAACGCAGAAATCCGGTCTTGTCCGCATCCAATATCGCCACCAGCGACACTTCCGGCAAGTCAAGGCCCTCCCTCAGCAGGTTCACGCCCACGATCACGTCGAACTCGCCCAGGCGCATGGCGCGGATTATCTGCGCGCGTTCGATGGAGTCGATCTCGCTGTGCAGATAGCGGCATTTTATGCCCGCGTTTTGAAGGTAGGTGCTGAGGTCCTCGCTCATGCGTTTGGTGAGGGTCATCACCAGCGCTTTGTGCCCCCTGGCCACCCGTTCCCTGATCTGGCCGATGAGGTCGTCCACCTGGTTGCGGATGGGCTTGACCTCCATTTCAGGATCCAGCAATCCGGTGGGACGGATCACCAGCTCCACGATCTCGCCCTGGGTCAGTTCCAATTCGTAATCAGCCGGCGTGGCAGACATAAAGACTACAGTGCGTAAATATTTCTCAAACTCCTCAAAGCGCAGGGGACGGTTATCGAAGGCGGAAGGCAGCCGGAAACCGTAATCCACCAGGTTTTTCTTGCGGGTGTAGTCGCCCCCGAACATCCCATGCACTTGGGGGATGGTGACGTGGGATTCATCTATGATAAAAATAAAGTCTTCGGGAAAATAGTTCAACAGGCAACTGGGCGGCTCTCCGGGCGGCGATCCGGTGAGGTGGCGGGAATAGTTTTCGATGCCGGAACAGTAACCCAATTCAGCCAGCATTTCCAGATCGAACTTGGTGCGCGACTTGATCCTGTCCGCTTCCACATATTTCTGGTTTTCCAAAAAGAAGGCCACACGTTCATCCAGTTCACGCTCGATATTCTGTAACGCGCCGCGCAGTTTGTCTTCGTTCATGATGAAGTGGATGGCGGGATACACTGGATAGCTGTCCACCTTGCCCAGACTCTGGTAGGATATTGGATGCAGCTTTTCCAGGCTCACAATTTCGTCTCCGAAAAACTCCACCCGCAGGCAATGTTCCAAATAAGCGGGATAGATATCCACGATGTCGCCCCGCACTCGGAACGCTCCCCGTTCAAAGGCTATGTCGTTGCGGCTGTAATGGGCTGTCACAAGCTTTTGGAGCAGGCTGTCACGATCCATTTCCATGCCCACTTCCAGCCGGATCAACGCTTCACGGTATTCCTCAGGTACGCCGAGCCCGTAGATGCAGGAGACGGATGCCACGATTATCACATCCCGCCGCTCCATCAGGCTCATAGTGGCACGCAGCCGCAGCTTTTCGATTTCCTCGTTGATGTCCGCGTCTTTCTCGATGTAGATATCTTTTCCGGGGATGTAGGATTCCGGCTGATAATAGTCGTAATAAGAGATAAAGTATTCCACCGCGTTTTCAGGAAAGAGCTGCTTGAGCTCGCCATAGAGTTGCGCGGCCAGGGTCTTGTTGTGGGAAAGCACCAGCACCGGACGGTCGAACTGAGCGATGGTGTTGGCGATGGTGAAGGTCTTGCCGCTGCCGGTAACCCCCAGCAACACCTGAAAGCGTTTGTTTTCCCTGATCCCAGCCACCAGGGAAGCTATGGCTTCCGGCTGGTCTCCGCTGGGTTCATAGTTGGAGTGCAGCTTGAAAATTCCCATGATACCTCTGCTCTTGCCTGCCTGCCATTCCTGCCGTCCGGCGTCTCTTGGTTGGATTTGAGGCATATCTTTTTTTCAGTTTTAACTTGACTTTTATCTTTGTCGCCAAAGCTTGGATACAGAAAAACGAGATGCTCGTTTTTGTCGAGAAAATAAACTGTGGAGCGATAAAATGTCCGAAGACCTGCAAATCAATTTTGAAAACCTGCTCAAACTGGGCTATGCCGTGGTGGATGTCCGCTACAAGGATTACGATGTGTGCCAGGACAGCCTCAAGCTGGTCATTGCCAGAGTGGACTCTGACCGCGATGAGTTCTATCAGGATATGCTCAAACAATACACATCCATCGAGTTCAAACCAAGCGAGATGTTTGAAGTCTGGACCGAGATCCTCAACCACAAGATCGTCACCAGCAAAGCCCTGAACCGGGATATCGCCATCAAGGTGGCTGCCCTGGATTATATCGAGACAATTTACAAAGCCAGATGATCAGCCAGACCTTGCTGATTATCAAACCCAACGCTTTTTCCCACAAGCATGTTGGGCACATCATCTCCCTGGTGGAAGAGGCGGGATTCCTCCTGCGCCAGGCGCGGGTGTTCACCTTCACACCGGAAGCAGCGGCGGAGTTTTACCACATCCATCAGGGCAAGGAATTCTTTGACCGTCTCATCAAATTCACCTGCTCCGCGCCTGTCTTTGCCCTCCTGCTGGAAAAAGAGAACGCTGTGCAGGACCTTAGGAAACTGGTCGGAGAAGCTGATCCCGCCAAGCGAGAAACGGGCACAATACGGGATATCTACGCGGAAGGTATAACAGAAAACGCGGTCCACGCATCGGACAGCGCAGATAACGCAAAACGGGAAATCGGTCTGGTGTTTCCAGGCTGAGCGGAAATAATAGCAGACACCCCATACAGTTTTTGGGAGCTGTAAATCTCCGAATAACTCATTTGTTATCTGGGATAATATACGCATTCCTGTTACTGAGGAGCATTGCCCATCTATCAGCCAACACACAGATACGCAACAGGTTACTTCTTATTATATAACCCCCCTAAGCCCAGCTTCCACGGCTCAGAATCGCTATTTTTATTAGATACAAAACATTGGCAAGCTGAACCATATTCTCGAATTTGCAGAAATATATTGACAAGATACTGCATCCTATATAAATATGGTTTCGTGAGCTGGATTACAATAACTCCCTCACGAATATTAGCAAAAAAAAGGAAGGAGGATTCAGATGAATCGCAAGTCCCTTGTTCTATTATTGATATCACTTGTCCTTGTGGCAAGTGGCTTGTTCGCTACCGATAGCCGCATGACCGCATTGGGCTATCCCTATGGATTTATCCGGGATGACACAGACATCCACACTTTCCCCTCCACTATCTTCAGATACAATCGCAGCGTAACCGGCGAGCTTTACACAGCCGGTGATTCCTGGGATTGGACAATTGGCACCAACGTTCCATTAAAAGCCAATGTGTTGGGCTTTTACCTCAATCTGCCCACAGAAGTGGACTTAGACGGCCATATCAACTGGCCCGGTTTTAATCTTGATCTCAGCCGCAAGGTCCAGTTCTACTATGGCTTCAAGGAAAAGTTTGCCCTCGGCTTCGGCATGGCGATCGACAGAGCAAAATACACTCACGAAATTGATGCTACCAATACTGATTACACCCAGGAACTGAGCGCCCATTACTATGAAATCAGCGGTGGAATGAGCGTAGAAAAGATGGACTTGGGCGCCAAGTTCTATCTACAGGGTGCCACCGCTGGCGACGACAACGACAACGCCCTTATTGATGAATCCAGCCATTCAGGGCTTGGACTCATGCTTGGTGGCCGCTATTTCATCCAGGAAAACAATAATCTGGATTTGGTGGCCCTTGCTAATGTCAATTTCGAGAGTCTGGGCGACAAGGTGGAGCATGGTGGAGCAAGCAATGCAGAGGATGAAGCCAGCCATTCCCGCCTGGGATTTGGACTTGGCGTGGGTGCGGATTACAAGATAGCTCCCAACCATCACATTATCCTCACCGTGAAACCTATCCAGTTTGTATCGACAAGTACCACCATAACCAACTCGGAGAATGACGACGAGTTTATAGATGGATTATCGTTGGTGTTCGTCCCCGAATATAGCTTGGGTGTTGAATCCCAAATCACAAAATGGCTCACCGGTAGAGTGGGAGCCAATCAAAGTTATGTGTTCGGGAAAATGTCGGAAGAGTCAGATTATGATTCTGGTAATGATGAAAGTGAAATCTGGTCCGCCTATAACTCTAACTTCGACATGAACCTGGGTCTGGCTTTTCACTTTGGCAAATTCACTGTCGACACGGTGTTCACCAAAAGCCTGTTGCATGATGGACCGAACTTCATCGGCGGCCAAACCGCGGGTCTGGCCAACCAGGTGTCTGTGAAATTCGAATTCTGATAACCTGTAAACCAAATAATAACAAGGGACACCCTCACGGATGTCCCTTTTTCTATATTCTGGCTGATACTATTTCGCTTGCATTATTACAACTGGATCTCATTTTTTTCACCATTTCATCCATCCACCTTTCCACGGCCTGATCGTAGCACCTATATATTATGGGGGAGGATTGCCCTCATTTGCATCCCGCCCTCTGGAGTTAGTCATCCGTAGGTCAACCTTATAATTTATAAGGATGACCTAAGGATGATGGCACCAAAGCAAGTAGCAGCAAAGGAGAGCGCTATGAAGGATATTGCAGAATGTGTTGGTATATTATTGCGAGTATCAAGTAATTGATGACGGTTACTTTTTGACTGGGTGCTTGTTTTATACTGTTTAGCTTGCATTATTACAACTGGATTATCATTTTTCACCTTTCCACGGACTATACAAGAGAATGTCAGATTACAAATAGCGTATAATAGCTTGATGAAAGCGAATAGGTATGAACGGTTCAGAGACCCAGGCTGGAGATATCCAGTCCCAGATCCTTCACCATAAACTCGATGTCCCTTTGCAGGTTTGGAATGATGGGGACACCCTGTTCGCGCACCTCTTGTTCTTTCTCATATTCTTTTTCGCCTGCCACCCAGATGCGGTCCTGTCCCGGGAAGCGGCGTGAGTTCTGTAATTCGCGGCAGATTGCTCCGGTGGTACGCTTGAAATCGTCAATCTCTGTGAAGAAATCGATGTTGATAGCCAAAAAGAAATGTCCCAGCTTGTAGGGCTCGGCCTTGCCGGAGGCATCCCTGCCCAATAGCTGGTTGAGATACGCGCCCTGTTGCAGGGCAGAACAGAGAATCTCCACCATGGTGGAAAGCCCGTAGCCCTTGTGGCTGCCAGTGATTTCATCCGTGCCGCCGATGGGAAGCAGGGAAGCGGTCTGCTTCACCAGGTCGACCAGTAGCTTGGGTGTGTCGGTTTGAGCCCTGCCTTCCAGATCGATTGCCCAAGCGGGAGGAGTGTCTTTTTCTTCCCGGGCATATTGCTCGATCTTGCCTCTTTGGGTGATGGAGGTGGCAGCGTCGTAGATAAACGGATATGGCAAGTCCGTGGGCGCGCCGAAGCAGATGGGGTTGGTGCCAAGCAGAGGTTCAACCCCATGGGTGGGGCAAATCGAGGGGCGCGCGTTGGTGAAAGTGAGGCCCAGCATGTTCTGCCGGCAGGCCATATCCGCGTAGTATCCACAGATGCCATAGTGGGTTGAATTTCTCACCGCCACCGCCCCCAGGCCGTATTGGGAAGCCTTGCGGATGGCCTCGCTCATAGCCCTGAAACCGATCACGTGGCCCATGCCATGATTGCCGTCCCACACTGCCGTGGCATGTTTGTCGCGGATCACATCGATCTTTGTGACAGGATTCTGGATACCTTTTTTGATGCGGTCGTAGTACATCTTGAGGCGTCCGATGCCGTGTGATTCAATGCCGCGCAGGTCGCTGGCTATCAGGATATCAGCGCAGATGCCGGCGTCTTCGGCAGGCACTCCGATGCGGGTGAAAACTTCGATCATAAAGCTGTGCAGGGTCTCAATTGGAAGGCGTTTCATGCTTTTCCTCCTTGCTTGGAATGATTCAGAATCTCATCTGAAATGACTATGGATTTAAGAGGCGGGAAACCGTTGAAATTGACCGAGGAGTAGCTCTGGGTGTATGCGCCTGTGGTAAAGATGTAAACCCTGTCTCCCGGAACCGTGGTTTCAGGCATGTGGTATTTGTAAGACTCGTACATGATGTCCATGCTATCGCAGGTGGGGCCAGCCAGGATGATCTCATCAGCCAGACCCTCGCGTTCGAAATAAATGGGAAACTTGATCGATTCATCGATGGTCTCGATCAAGCCGCCGAATTTGCCCACATCCAGATAGACCCACTTGTAGAGGTTGTTCTTGGCTTTGCGGGTGATATTGATGATTTCGGAGACGATGATCCCGGCATCCGCCACCAGCGAGCGTCCCGGTTCCATATTGATCTGAGGCATGTGGTCGCCAAAGTCTTCCTGGATGAAGCGCACGATCTCATCGCTGTATTCCTGCACGGAAAAGGTGGGATCCACATAGCTGGCGGGATAGCCACCGCCGATGTTGATCATCTTGAGTTCCACCCCTTCTTCCGCAACCGCGTCGAAGAGATATTTGCAACGGGAGATGGCATCGTCCCACTGGCCGATGTCACGCTGCTGCGAACCCACGTGGAAGGAGATGCCCCAAGGGTCGAGGTTGGATTCCGCCGCCTTCAGGATCAGCCTGTAGATCATATCCGGGTGGGCGCCGAATTTGCGTGAAAGAGGCCAGTCCGCTCCGGTTCCCTCGGTGAGGATGCGGAAATAGACCTGCGAGCCGGGAGCGTTTTGCGCGATGGCTTCCAGATCGTGCTCGCTGTCGGTCACAAACTTCCTGATGCCTTGCTCAAAAAAGAATTTGATGTCTTTGGCTTTCTTGATTGTGTTGCCATAGCTCATCCTCTCCGGTTCCACCCCCAGACGCTGAAGCTGGCGCAGTTCGTGCACAGACGCCACATCGAAATTGGATCCCAAAGCGTGCAGAAGGCGGAGTACCTCATCGTGCGGGTTGGCCTTTACGGCATAGTAGATGGAAGCCAGCGGCATACTCTTTTGCAGTTCCAGATACTTCGTTTTGATTACATCCAGGTCGATGATCAGGATTGGGCAATCCAGACCCTGGGCAAAATCCCTGATCCGGGCAAAACGCTGCGGATCGATATAGCGGCTCACATTAAAGTGATACGGCTCTCTATACATGGGCATGTCCTTTGTGTTTTTTAGTGGCGCCAGTTTGTGGGCTGGCCAAATATGTCAACCTTTCTGACGGCAGTTTATGGAACACCCTGCTGTTAGCGAACCAGGCGTTGCCCACAAAGGGCGAATTGGCCGCTGTCAATAATCCGGCCGGGAATAGTTCATGCGGCTCAGGCTCTGCCTGAACTTGGGGGCAAAGATGCTATCCGGGTTGTTTTTCAGGAAATCTCTGGCCATGAGCTGCTCACTTTCTCCGTCAGTGGTAAGCACCAGTTTAAGCAGAGCCGCGTATTCGGCGCAGACCTCGTCCTGCCACTCGTGCTCCAATAGGGTTTTGGCCTTGTCCTGCCGAGCCAGAAGGATAGCCCACTCGCTTGCCAGGATGAGCAGTTCCTCATCTCCGTTGCGTAAAAACACGCTCTGCAGGCTGTCGATAGCGGCGGGATCGCGGAGCATCATCAGACGGTTTGCGCCAAAAAAGCTTTCCTTCTCCGTTTCTTGCAATCCCAACACCAGCATCATCTGATAGATGGCGTCATTGGCAAAGGCACCTGCCGGATGAGCGATCAGATAGTCGTTCATCAGGCTGTCCGCCAGTTCGGTATTGCCCCGCATCAGTTCCAGGGTAAAAAGCAGATAGTCCCTGGTCTCGCCGTGCCTGGGCTCCCTCACCTGCAGTAGTTTCTGCCTGGCCTGGTCATAATCCTGCTGGATGATCAGCAGCCGAACCACCGCCAAATCCACATCCTGCAGGTCATAGTTGTTGTTGCAAAACTGTCTGGCCTCACCATACCAGTCCAATGCCGCGGGGATGTCCTTGGCAGTGGCCAGGGCAGTCTCCGCTAGCAGTTTTCGGGTGGCCAGGTTCACACCCTTGCGGAAGAGGTTTTGCCGTTCGCGCATCTGGGGTTCCGCGCTTATCTGGAGCAGGATTTGGGCTGAACTGCCATAGTTTCCGTTGCGGAACTGGATCTGGGCCTGGCGCAGCTTGTATTCGTTCCGGTCGAAGGCGTCCCCGTCCAGGCTGGCCAGATACTCAAAGGCAGGCAGGGCTATCCTGTCATTCTGCGCCGTAAACTGTTCGTTGGCAAAGCGGATCAGCTTATCCAGAGGGAGTTGCTTGTAGATTTCCAGCGCCTGCAGATACTCCTGCTGGGAAACCAAAATGTTGGCATAGAGTTCCCTGAGCACCTCGCTGTCCCTGCCGCGCACGTGGTTGCCGATCACACGGAGCATGGAGGGATCCTCTTTGATGATGGTCTTGCACTGGTTGTTTACAAAATAAAGATTGGGCGGATTCTGTTCCAGCCAGGTGAGATATTCGCTCACCGCCACATCGAACTGGCGGAAATTGAGTGCGCTGTTTGCCATCTCCAGGCGGAAAAGGTCGGGTTTGCCCAGTTGTTTCCTGGCATCCCGGTAGAGGCGCAGGACTTGTTCAAAGAATCCCCTGCGTTCAAAGAAGGACGCCAGCAGCCGATAGTTGCCCTCGCCGTAGTTTTGCCTTTGCAGATAGGCCTGGCTCAGATTCCAGGCTTGTTCCGGCTTGCCCCGCATGATCAGCAGTTGGATTTCCTGCTCGGTGCCCTGATTCTCGGGCAGAGACCGCCGGTAGCGTTTGAGCAGCTCCTCGGCCTTGTCCAACTGCGAGGTTTGAAAATAGACGTTCATCAGTTGCAAAACGCTGTTGGTGTCGTTGGGATACTTCTCCAGAATCTGCAGGAAGATCTTCTCCGCCTCCGCGAACTGGCGTGCCCCAAGCTGCGCGTAGGCTTGCTGGGTGAGGATTTCCCGCTCGTTGTATTGCCCCCATGCCGGGCTTGACACCAGCAACAGGAAGGCTGCGAAAAGCAGAAGGAGGCAGGCTTTGCTATTCATTGAGCAGCTTCAGGTATTTGAGGATCACCTGCTGATAGGCAGGCGGGAAAAGGCGGTAAGCGTCATCCAGCATAGCTTTGCGGCGCAGGTTGTCAAAGTCTTCCACGCTTTCGGCCTGGCGCAGGCTGGGATCCGCCGCCTCGCCCTTGCGTTTTTCCGTGAATTCCCTTTTATTGATGGAACGCTGGGCATCCAGCAGGCGGGAAACGATATTTTCCTGCTTTTCAAGCAGGTCTTGGGAAAGCTGGTTGGAGCGTAGCTGGCGCGATACCGCCTCCGCTTCGTCGATGATTTGTTTGATGGCGTTGCCCTGTTTCTGGGCGGCGGGGTCGTTTTGCAGGGCGCGTTTCAGGTTGTCCGCCAGGCGTTGCTGGTCTGATGCCAGCTTTTGGATCTGCTGCTGCATGGCGGCATCCATCCCTCCCCCCTGCTGCTGCATCTGCATCATCAGTTGTTCGGTGAGCATGGTCATCGCCATCTGCTGCTGTCCCATCTGGTCAAGGGTTTGCAGCAGCGACTGCATCCCGCTTCCTCCTCCGGAGCCTGCCGAAGGGTTGTTCAGCGCCTGCATCAGGTCATACACCATCAGGTTCAACCCGCGCTGTATCAGCTCCATCTGGGGCGGGATTTTGCCATACATGGTCTCATTCACGTTCACAAACACCTCCCGGTAGGCTTTGTTTGTGTCCGTGAGGTCGATATAGAACTTGGGCGGGACAAAGAGGCTGACCTGCGGCTTGCTGAACAGCCGGTTGAGCGATATCTGCACACCCTCATATTGCGAGATCAGGTCAGGAACTATCACATAGGGATCGGGGCCCAGGCGCGAGCGCAGTTCCTCATGCTTTTTGGAGAAGATGAGCAGTTCCCGGATAGCGTTTTGCATCGCGGTCATCACTTCCTGCTGGCTTCCGCCGCCCATGGAGTTTTTCATCTCCCCCAGCCTTAGCGTGAAGCGGCGCATTTTTTGCAGCAGCTCAGCCTGGGTCTGGCTGGAAGCCTGGCGCTGGTTCTGTTTCAGTTGGGAAGCGCTCTGCTGGATTTGCTGCTGCATCTGGCTGTTTTTCATCTGCTCTTGCAGTTCGCTCAGTTCCTGCCTCATTTGTTTGTCTTTGGCTGGATCCAGCAGTTCCCTGGTCTTTTCAAGCTGTTGCTCCAGATTCTTGAGCATCTCCCCTATCTTTTCCTGTTCCTGAGCCAGTTGCTGGCTGTCCTGGCGCGAGGAATCGGTCTTTTCTTTCAAGGCTGCCTGCATCTGCTCCATCTCGCGGGCCAGCTCCAGGGCCTTTTCCATCGCCTGTTCCTGCTTGATGCTTTCCAGCAGTTGCAAGGTCTGGTCTATCTTTTTGCTAAAATCCTCCATCGAAAACTTGAAGTTTTCCATGGCCTTCCTGAGTTCCCTGGGATCCATCTTTTGCAGCGCCTCGCCAAAGCGTTCCATTGCCTTGTGCAGTTCGTCGTTGCTGATCTCCTCCATCAGCTCCTGTATCTTTTGCATCTTGGCGATCGTTTCCCTGGATAGCGCTTCGTTGCGCTGCAGCTTGTTGATCATGTCCTGAAAGTCGTCCGCCACCTGATCCACCTGCTCGCTCAGCTTTTCCTGATCCTGCAGTATCTTTTCCAGCTCTTTTTTGTCTTCCCATTTGGGATCCTTGTCTTTCAGCAGTTCGCGGCGCTTTTGTTCAAAGTCTTTTTGAAGCTGGCGCGATTCCTCCAGCGCGCTTTGCAGTTCACCCGTCTTCATGCTTTCCTGCCGTTCTATCTCGCGGTAGATTTCCTCGATGGAAGGGAAGCGGGCCTTATACCTCGCGCTCTGCGCGCTTTGCCGTTCCGGAGAGTTGTCCTGCACCTGTGCCCAGTAGGTGACCACGTCGCCGGGCATCATCCCCAGGGGCGAGAGGTCGAAGCTGTAATCCAGGTTCAGCAGCTTGGAAGTGATCACGGAGCGTATGCTTGCGGATTGCGGCTCGTTGTTGTTCAGTTGCCAGTGCAGGGTGAGGTTGCGCAGGCCGAAATCGTCATCCGCAGATATTATCAGAGGCAGGCGCTGGCTCTGGTCCAGGGTCACGTCTTCCCCCGGAAAGAGGATACGCATCTGCGGCGGCAGATCGGGGGTCACGCTGATCGTCTTCTGTTCCGGGGCGGATTTGCGTCCCAACTCGTCGGTCAGTTCCAGATACCAGGTCTGGGGCTCGGTCACGGTCAGCCGGACGCTGAACTCGCTTTCGCCAATCCTTTGCATCTGCTTTTCCGTTCCATCCCCGAACTTCATCACCGCCTGTTTCACAGGGATATTGGTGGAGATGGAGAGGATGGCCTCGCTGTGCTTGAAAGCCTCGATATTGCCATAGCTGAGGCTGTCGATGGCACTGCCCAGGCCCGTGTAGGCGGGATATTTGTAGTGCACCTCCCAGCTTTTGGCAAAAGGCTCATCCAGGCACACCACCTTATACAGCGCGGATTTTGCCGCCTCGTTCTGGATGTAGTATTCAAAGGAATTCTGGACGGAATCGAAACTGTAGCTCTCGCCGCTCATCCCAAGCTCGCGCCACTGGCTGTCCCAGCGGTAAAAAAGCCGGTGTTTGAGGCGCGTATCCGCATCCACCACCCGGATCGTGAGCTGCTGGTTTTTACCCACCGTGGCGTTGCCCGGGCTAACCTCGATGGTGCTTTTGTAGTTCACTGTCGCGGCTTTGTTGGTATAAAACTGCCTCAAAGCATAGTGGAAATCGTTCCAGGTGAGCGCCCACACGCTGCCGATGCCAAGCAGGATGAAGAGCAGCAGCCAGCCCTCACCGGCTTCAAACGGGCGCGGCAGACGGTATGATTCCCTGCCCAGGCGCTGGCTGGCTTTACCCGCCAACACATCCAGCACTGGCTCCGCGGTTTGCTGCTGCCTGAGCTCAAAGAGATTCTGATACAGGTCGTCGCCGTGGTCCACCTGCCTGTCCAGCCAGCGGGCGGCGCTCAGTTCCGTGTAAAACCCGCGCGAGGCCTTGAGGAAGATATATATTAGCAACAAAGCCAAAGACACGCGCACACAGAGATTCAGATAGAAGAGCACCCTCGACTCCGGCGCCAGGTTCAGCCAGGCCAGATAGTAAAGATGGATACCCGCCGCCAGGCACAGCAAAGCCAGGACCACTGCACGGACCATTATTCGCAGGTTCAGCCCCTGCTTGTAGTTACGCAATTTGTTCAAAAACTCGTTCATCGAGGAGTTGTGCTCCGATGTGACAGTTCCAAGAAACCGCTATTTAGTCAATCACTATCTTGATACCAGCGCTTTCGGATATTCCTGCGCTCAGAATCTCCCCAACCCAAACTGCGCCTCCAGTCTTTTTATATTATTCATCCACGAATTGCGCGAATTGACACGAATTAAAAGGGCATGAAAGGTGATACAGCACAAGAAAACCATCCTGCTCAAAAGCATTCACACCAAGCTACACACTGCGTCATCCCGGGCAGACGGGGCCCCTCTGGGGATGGATGACCCAAAACAAGCATCCTGTCCAAAAACAACAGGCATCGATTACTTGATAACCGAACAAATAAACTGACACATTCCGCAATATACTTCATAGCGCCCTCCTTTGCTGCTACTGGATTTTGTGCCATCATCCTTAGGTCATCCTTATAAATTATAAGGTTGACCCCAGGAAGACCCACGCCGGAGAGGGAGATGCAAATGAGGACCATCCCCTCATAATATATAGGTGCTATGATTAGGTGGAAAGGTGGAAAGGTGGAAAGGTGGAAAGGTGGAAAGGTGGAAAGGTGAAATGGTGGAAAGGTGTTTTGAGGTGGAAAGGTGGAAAGGTGAAATGGTGGAAAGGTGGAAAGGTGAAATGGTGGAAAGGTGGAAAGGTGAAATGGTGGAAAGGTGCCCCCGAAACAAGTCCACCAAGCTATATTCTGTGTCATCACGGGAAGTCGGGGCCCCTCTGGGGTGACTTACCCGTGATCCAGTCTTTTGAAACAACCATCAAGCCCCGAAACAAACACTCCCTGTCTATATACTGTGTCATCCCGGCCTCCGAGCCGGAATCCAGTGCCCAGGGGTGGCAAAATCTGTTTGCCACAGAGACCGGAGGTCTCTTCCAAACAGGCAACTCCGTTGCCTCTGCCGAACGGACTTAGGCAGCCCTTTAATTACAAAAATTGCACAGAGGATATGGCACAAGCACAAAATCGGACCTGTCGTGTAAAGAATGGCTGCAAAAGTTATTGACATTCTACGCGATTGCCGGTCACATGATTCCAAATAGAAGGATCTGGAGCAGAAAGATGGTAAAATACCGTATAATGCCGCTTTTTGACATATTTTATAATCCTGGCCTGTTGCCCGTCAGATGGGCAAGCACTGAAGAGAGGAAGCCATGAAAAAATATTTGTATCTGGCTTTATTGGCGGGAATGCTGTTTGTGATGAATTCATGCATTACCGAACCGGAATATCCACATTATGAGCCCTGGCTTTGCAGCATCAATGCCGATGGAACGGGGTTCAGGAAGATCAAGAAAGTAGATGGTTATTTTGGCACAACCGGATTCTGGGATATCTACATGACCAAAGACAACCGGATAATCTTCTATGGGGAAAGGCTGTGGATATCGGATACAGATACAATCAGGATTGAACAGATTACTCCAGATAATCTAACCCTAACCCGTATTCCCCCACGGCTTTCCCAATCCCCCGATGGCAGCAAGCTGTATTTCGCTGCCGATAAAAACATCTATCAGCTTAGCTATCCGGATTATCAGCTTACGCAGCTAACCAATCAATCAACAAGATGGCTCAGAAATCCAATCGTGTCTGATTTGGGCAATTACATTACATACTCATCCAATGGTTTCGGATATCCAACAAAGGAAACAGAATATTCCTATTGGATGAATTTGAATACTGGACAGTCTGGCATTATTCCAAGTCCCGACACTTTAACTTATAATCCAAGCTACTCAGAAACAGAGGGTTTTGTTTACTACGAAAGAGCAGGGGTGTTCCGTTCCAGATTAGACGGAAGCGACAGAGAAACTGTGGACGATCTGGGTGGTTGTGGAATGCCTTACAATATGTTCTCGATATCCAATGATCAAAGATATATAGTGCATTGTATGCTTCATTCATACAATGACTGTTTCGTGCGTATCTTTGATAAGGTCAATTCCAGCGGAGTAAACCTTCCTGTTAAGAGTTTAAGCTTATTTAGAATTATTGGGAAATTGTCTCAAGAAGCAAATATTATTTATTATATCAGTCCTGGATATCCAGAAGAATTATGGGTAAGGGATCTTGATACGGGTGAAGGTAGAAAGCTCGTAGCTAAAGGTATGAATATAGTGGAGTGTTACATGCTTGCCCCCATCTGGGATGGCTCCAAAGTGTATTTCTATGCATACATTTCACTGAAGTAGGGGGATTAAATGAGAGATAACCAATCTTATCCCATGTGCTTGCTTCAGGTAATACCATCATAAACACCATGCTGTTTGCCGAGTCCAGCCCCAATTCATATCAGCGAATAATGCACCGCCATCCAGGCATGGCTCTTTATAGTGGAGGTATCTTGTGCCCTTTAAGTCGATTGTGATCATGTTTTTGCTTGCCCTGTTGCTCCTCAGCGCCTGCGCGCCTGGCACCGGCAGATTCCAACCGGAACGGAAAGCAGGCTTTTTTGCCGGTATCTGGCACGGCTGGATTGCGCCTGTGACCTTGATCTGGCAGATATTTGACCCCGATGTCAGGATCTATGAGACGCAAAACACTGGCTGGGGTTATGACCTGGGCTTTTATCTGGCCGTCGTGGGCGGGTTTGGAAGCATAGCCTTTAGCAGAAAACGGCATAAACGCGATTAACGATGCCAATCAGGAACGGCAAGATACTCTCCTATCTGAACCTCACGCTAACGGCTGCCATCTGGGGCTTTGCCTTTGTGGCCCAGCGCAGCGGACTGGAATCCCTCGATCCTTTCACCTTCAACGCCCTGCGCTTTGCCTTGGGCACCCTCTGCGTATGGCTGGTGAGAAAAGTTGCCAGGCCAGGTGACGCGCCCGCCAGGACAGATTGCGATACCACGTTTACAAGAAAGGGAATCCGGCAGCTATTATTATTGGGATTGCTGTTGTTTTGCGCCTCGAGCCTGCAGCAAACTGGCATGCTCTGGACAAGCGCGGGAAGCGCCGGCTTCATCACCGGCCTGTATGTGGTCTTTGTGCCTTTGATCAGCCTGCTGCGGGGCAGAAAGCTGTCAAAAGCCCTCCTGGTATCCATCCCTTTGGCAGTAATGGGTTTGTGGCTGCTGAACATGAATGTGGGGTTGAATGCCAACCTCGGCAATGGCCTTGTGCTCTTGGGTGCGGTTTTCTGGGCTTTACATATTCAACTGATCGACCGGCTTACCCAGTTGCATTCAAGCCTTGACATCGCGATGGTGCAATATGCGGTCTGCACGTTGTTGTCAGCTTTAGTCGCGTTCCCCGTGTCACGCGCGGTGCCCGCCTGGAACATGGATCTGGCGGAATTGCTTCAGGGCATCAGCCAGGCTGCGGTGCCGATCCTGTATGCCGGAGTGCTTTCCGTTGGCGTGGCCTTCACCCTTCAGTTGCACGCTCAGAAGAAGGCGGCTCCCGAGGTTGCCAGCGTTATCCTGTGCCTGGAAGGCGTGTTTGCCATGCTGGGGGGATACCTGATTCTGGGTGAGGAGGTTTCCCTGATGGCGGTAACGGGAGCTGTCTTGCTACTGGCAGCTATGTTGGCCACCATTCTGGGAGAAGGGCGGGATCATTTTCTGATTGACAAAAAAGGGAAGCCTAAATTTTAGTGATCAAACTTGCTGATTATCTAAAGATTTTAAGGATAGAAAACAATGGTACTATACACGATAGCGTTGATTATCCATGTGATCATTTGTGTCGCATTGGTGCTTGTGATACTTGCCCAAAGCTCAAAGGGCGGTGGTTTGGACGCCAATCTGGGCGGAGCAGCCATGAACGTCTTCGGAGGTTCTGGCGCCTCGAAGTTTCTGAAGAAATGGACCCAGATCCTGGGTGTGTTGTTTATCCTTTCCTGCATCTTCATGGCCTTCCAGGTAAACAAAGCCGCATCCGGTAAAGCGAAAGCGAAAGTTTTTGACGAGAAGTTCGTGGACACCCAACAACCTGCCCCCGCTCCCTCGCCAGCTCCACAACCCGCCCCCACTCCCGCACCGGCGGCTGAATAAACCAGATAGTTTTTAGAAATGCAGAAGTGGTGGAATTTGGCAGACACGCAAGACTAAGGATCTTGTGCCTGTAACGGGTGTGCGGGTTCGAGTCCCGCCTTCTGCACCATAATGAAAGCTCCTCTAACGAGGGGCTTTTTTTGTGCGCCTTATCCCCTTGCCTGCGGATCGAACGCGGATTCGGAAACAGTACCTGCCCGTGGTCAACCTTTTTTATTGACTAAATCAGGCTATTTCAAATAATGTAGCGAAAGATATCAATAAATAAATGGAGGATTGCCATGTTTGGCAAAATGAAAACCGACTTGCAAAACCTGTTCGAAGACCTCAAGAAACAAGGTTTGTACAAGAACGAACGTATTATCACCACACCCCAGGGCGCAAACATTGGAGTCAGCACAGGACAGTCTGTGATGAACTTTTGCGCCAACAACTACCTTGGCCTGGGCAATCATCCCGCCGTGGTAAAAGCCGCTCAGGATATCATGAATGATTGGGGCTATGGCCTGGCTTCCGTGCGCTTTATCTGCGGAACGCAGAAGATCCACAAAGACCTGGAACGGAAGATCTCCGAGTTTCTGGGAACTGAGGACACCATCCTTTACGTTGCCTGCTTCGATGCCAATGGCGGCGTATTCGAGCCTCTGCTGGGAGACGATTCCGCCATCATATCCGATGAACTGAACCATGCCTCCATCATCGACGGCGTGCGCCTTTGCAAAGCCCAGCGCTATCGCTATAAACACTCCAACATGGAGGAACTGGAACAACATCTGAAAGATTCACAGGGCTTGAAATACCGCCTGATCTGCACCGATGGCGTGTTCTCCATGGACGGGGACATGGCCAAGCTGCCCGAAATCTGCGATCTGGCAGACAAATATGACGCCCTGGTCTTGGTTGACGATTCCCACGCGACGGGCTACATCGGCCCCAAAGGCAGGGGTACTCCCGAGCATTTTGGAGTCCAGGACAGGGTCGATATCGTCACCAGCACCCTGGGCAAAGCCATGGGCGGCGCGAACGGCGGCTTCACCTCCGGACGCAAGGAGATCATCGAGCTTCTGCGCCAGCGCAGCAGACCCTATCTGTTTTCAAATTCAGTCGCTCCAGCCGTCGTGGGCGCCAGCATCAAAGTGATCGAACTGCTCACCGGCTCTTCCGAGCTGCGCGACAAGGTGTGGGACAACGCGGTCTATTTCCGTCAGGAAATGGTGAAAGCCGGGTTTGACATCGTGGAAGGCAACACCGCCATCGTGCCGGTGATGCTTTACGACGAGCCTCTGGCCATGAAGATGGCTGACATGCTGCTGGAAGAAGGCATCTACGTGATCGGATTCGTGTATCCCGTGGTGCCCAAAGGCAAAGCCCGCATCCGCGTCCAGCTTTCCGCCGCGCACAGCCGCGCCGATTTGGACAAAGCCATCGCGGCTTTCAAGAAAATCGGCAAAGAACTGAAACTGATATAAGGAGTGGACTTGCCTGCGGGTTGCGTCTATCTGGTGCCGGTTCCGATCGGCAACCTGGGAGATATTACCCTGCGGGCTTTGGAGACTCTGAAGAAGGTGGACCTGATCGCCTGCGAGGACACTCGTAACACGGGATTCTTACTGTCGCAATATGAGATCAAGCCTCCCAAGCTGATCAGTCTGCACAAATATAACGAAAGGAAGCGGAGTTCGGAGATACTCGGATCCCTGCTGGCCGGCCATGACGTTGCCGTTGTAAGCGACGCCGGCAGCCCAGGTATCTCCGACCCCGCTCTTTTGTTTATCCAAAGCGCGATAGAAGCCGGTATCCAGATCGTTCCCCTGCCAGGCGCAACGGCGCTGATACCCGCCCTGATCGCTTCCGGACTGGATACCAGCCTTTGGCAGTTTTGCGGTTTTGCCCCGCTCAAGGCCAAAGACCGCCGCGCCTTTCTGGAGCAAATCAAAGACTATCCCGGCAGCAGCGTGCTCTATGAATCCCCCCACAGGATCAGGCAGAGCCTGGAAGACCTGCTCGCCGCCTGCGGAGACCGCCAGGTTTGCATTGGCAGGGAGATCAGCAAACTGCATGAGGAATTCATCCGCGGAACTTTGAGCGCCATAGTTGCGGATTATCGGATCAAAGAAAAAGGGGAGTTTGTGGTGATAGTCGGTTCGGCTCGGAAGGAAAGCAAACCCGATCCGGACGAGATGGCGAGGCATATCGACTCCCTGCTGGCGGAGGGGCGGAGCATGAAGAGCGTTGCGGAGAGCGTGGCAGAACATTTTTCGATAGCCCGCAACAAAGCGTATCAGATAGTTTTACAGAGGAAAAAAGAACTCTGATGAAACCGTATCTGCTCTTCGATTTTGACGGCACCGTGGCTGATTCGATCGGGAAGCTGTTTACAATGATCAACGAACTGGCTCCCCGCTATGGTTATCAGCCCATCAGCCAGGAAATCTTTACACAACTTCGCAATCTCAACCTGCGCCAGTCGTTCAGGCATCTCAAAATCCCTTTGTACAAGCTGGGGCAGGCTATCCCTATCGTATTACACGAGTATCGCAAGATAATCCCGGAACTGGATCCCTGCCCGGGTATCCTGCCAGTGCTTGAGACCCTAAAAAAGCGTGGCATACCCATGGCCTTGATCAGTTCCAATCAAACCGAAAACGTCCAGGAATTCCTTGACCGGCATGGAATAGATTGTTTTGCCTGGGTGGAGGGAACCGGCGGCATCCTGAAAAAGCATAATAAGATCACCCGTCAGATTGTGAAACATGGATTGATCCGCAAAGACGTCATCTACATTGGGGATGAATCCAGAGATATCAAAGCAGCCAGAAAGAGCCGGGTCAAAGTGATCTCGGTCACCTGGGGCTTCCACTCAGCAGAACACCTGGCCAGGTACAAACCAGACTATCTGGCTGCCAGCCCGGATGAGTTGCTGAAGATAGTTCTAAATATATCAGCCCAAGTCCTTGCTTGACCCCATTAGTAATATAGTGTGAAATAGTATCGATTTGGGCATGATAATTGCATGATCCAAATAATTAGATTTTCAAATACCTTACAGGAGATGATAATGAAAAAGTCACTTATCGTATTACTGACACTTCTTGGCTTGCTCAGCTCAGTGCTGGCGGTTCCCCGCAACCTGGTGGTTGTGGAGGTTGCTACAGGAACCTGGTGCGGTTACTGCCCGGGTGCTGCCATGGGTTGTCATGACCTGTTGCAAAACGGCCATGCCGTGGCAATAATCAAGAATCATGGCAGCGATAACTATGCCAATACCTACTCCAATGCCCGCAACAGTTTTTACGGGGTAACAGGATTCCCCACGGCAGTTTTCGATGGGCAGAATCCCAGTGTGGGCGGCAGCTCAAGCTCGTCAATGTACAGCAACTACCTGCCCAAGGTGAATTCCCGCCTGAGTGTTCCATCTCACTTCTTGATTAGCGCCGTCGGAGCCCAGAACGGCAGCGAGTATAATGTAACAGTCACCGTTTCCAAACCTGAAGCGGACACCAACACCAATGTTAAGTTGCACGCTGTGCTCACCGAGTCCAACATTCCTCATGTCTGGTTCAACCAGACCACAGTGGAAAATGTGAACCGGCTGATGGTACCGAGCGAAAATGGCAGCGCAATTAATCTTGCCACTGGTGAAACCACAACCGTCAACCTGACTTTCACTCCCAATTCCACATGGAACATTGCCAACTGCGAAATGGTGTTTTTCCTGCAGAACATGACTTCGAAAGAGATTCTGCAAGGGGTCAAATACTCCCTCGCATCGCTGGTGGGGGCATATCCCGTGTCGCACCAGTCCATTGATTTCCCTGATGTCTCAGTGAATGGCACCAACACCATCCCAATCACGATCACCAATTTCGCGTCCACCGCCGCGAATGGCACTATCACGATCTCCAGTCCGGTTTTCAGCTGCGATGTGAGCAACTTCAACATCCCCGCGGCCCAGTCCATCACCGCGAACGTGACCTTCTCTCCCACCGCTCCTCAAACATACACTGGCAACCTGGTGATCACCAGCAACCTTTACAACCATCCCAATATCACCATTCCCTTGACTGGAACAGGCTTCACCAACGAAGCGCCGGTAGCCACGAGCGTTGTTGTGACCGGTATTCCTGTTGTTCATCAGCAACTGTCGGGAGAATATGTGTTCACCGACGCGGACAGCGACACCGAGGGAAGCTCTATCTACAAATGGTACAGGATCGTTAATTCCTCACCGGTTCTGATCAACGGAGCCAATGAACCCAATTACACACCAGTGGAAGCAGATATCGACCACGAACTGGTCTTTGAAGTGACCCCGGTTGATGAGCACAATATGCCGGGAACACCTGTTTCCAGCGCTCCCACACCCACGATCATCGATCTGCCCGCTCCTCAGAACCTGGCTGCCACCCTCAATCCCCCAAACACCGTGGTGCTCACCTGGGAACCACCCCAATACTTCGGTGGCAGAGCTTTTGTAGGTTACAGGCTTTTCCGCAATGGACTGTCCATCTCCACCATTACCAACCCCAACACCCTGACCTTCACCGATACCTATGTTCCCCAGGGAGTCCATGAGTATTGGATCTGTTCACTTTTCAACGATCCGATGATGCTCTCCGGTCCATCCAACACGGTCACCATCAACACCTTGCCCAACGATGATGATGTCATTTCAGCCGGCAATTCACTCAACGTGTATCCAAATCCCTTCCGTTCCAGCACTTCATTTGCGCTGCGCGGCAAGGCGAACAGGCAGGTGAACATCTCCATCTACAACGTCAAGGGACAACTGGTCAGGAGCATGGCCGGCACAACCGACCAAAACGGCGAAGCCAGCCTGAACTGGGATGGCACCAATTCGTCTGGTAACAAAGTTGACAGCGGCGTTTACTACTATCAACTCAACAGCCCTGATTTCAAACATCAAGGCAGAATAGTTCTGATGAAATAATCTGCCTGCCTCAATATTCACCAAGACCCCGGAGCTACCGGGGTCTTTTCATTTCTGCCCCCAAACGATATGTCTTGACTGATAGAGCCTATCTCTAAAATGGGTAACATAAAGCAAGACCGAGGTATGCATGGAAAACCTGACCACAGACAAAACCCCGGTTTCCAATTTTATACGGACCATTATCGACCGTGATTTGGAATCCGGAAAGCATAAAAGCATCAAGACCCGGTTTCCTCCCGAACCCAATGGCTATCTGCATATCGGGCACGCCAAGTCCATCTGCCTGAATTTCGGCCTGGCAAGGGATTACGGCGGAATCTGCCACCTGCGTTTTGACGACACGAATCCCATCAAGGAAGATGTGGAATATGTGGATTCAATCCTGGAAGATGTGCGCTGGCTGGGTTTTGATTGGCAGGACAAGCTTTTTTACGCCTCTGATTATTTCGACCAGTTGTACGAATATGCCAAAATCCTGATCAAAGAAGGCAAAGCCTATGTCTGCGACCTCTGCCAGGAAGAAATCCGCCAACACCGCGGAACCCTCACTGTCCCGGGCAAAGACAGCCCCTACCGCAACCGAAGCATCGAAGAGAACCTCGATCTGTTCCGGCGCATGCGGGATGGCGAGTTTGAAGAAGGTGCCAAATCCTTGCGGGCAAAGATCGACATGGCCTCACCCAACCTGAATATGCGGGATCCCGTCATCTACCGCATCAAGAAGGCAGAACACCATCGCACCGGAAACAAGTGGCTCATCTACCCCATGTATGACTACACGCACTGCATTTCCGACGCCCTGGAGGGGATTACGCACTCGATCTGCACTCTGGAATTTGAAGACCACCGGCCTCTCTATGACTGGTTCCTTGACCAGTTGCCCGTCCCCTGCCATCCTCAACAGATCGAATTTGCCCGCCTGAACCTTTCCCACACAATGATGAGCAAGAGGCGTCTGCTGGAATTGGTGCAAAACAAGGTTGTAAATGGCTGGGATGATCCCCGCATGCCCACCCTGGCGGGAATGAGGAGACGTGGTTTTTCACCTGCAGCCATCAGGGAGTTTGCCGACCGCATTGGCGTGGCCAAAGCCAACTCGGTCGTGGACTTTGAACTGCTGCAATTTTGCGTGAGGGAAGACCTCAACAAACACGCGAACAGGGTGATGGCTGTGCTCGATCCAATCAAGCTTACCATCGAGAACTACCCGGAAGGCAAAGTGGAAGAACTGGATGCCGAAAACAATCCGGAAGACCCTTCCGCCGGAATGAGGCAGATTCCGTTTTCCCGCAACCTCTACATAGAACGGGATGATTTCTCTGAGAATCCGCCCAAGGGTTGGTTCCGCATGTCGCCCGGCAAAGAGGTTCGCCTCAAACATGCCTATTACGTCACCTGCAAGGAAGTGGTCAGGGATGCCCAGGGCAGGATCAGTGAACTTATCTGCACCTATGATCCGCTGTCCCGGGGCGGGGGAACAGCCGATGGCCGCAAGGTCAAAGGCACCATCCACTGGGTGAGCGCGGAACACTCCATCCCGGCTGAGTTGCGGCTCTATGACCAGCTCTTCACCATCGCCGACTTCAATGATATGGAAGAGGGAAAGGACTACACAGATTACCTGAATCCGGATTCACTGGTCGTCAATCGAATCAGCAGGCTTGAACCGTCCCTGGGGAACGCGAAAGCGGGGGAACGCTACCAGTTCATGCGCCAGGGATATTTCTCCGTGGATCCGGACAGCCGCCCGGATGCCCTGGTGTTCAACAGGATAGTGACTTTGAAGGATAGCTGGGCCAAACAGCAGGCTGCTAAAAACTAACAGAAACTATACTCATAAAAAAGCGCCCTCTGGCTTCCGGGGGCGCTTTCTTTTTTGGTTCAAATGTTTACGGCATATCTATGGAGCAGTTCTCAAACACGATGTCATCCTGTTTTCCGCCGGTGGACTGCACTATTCCGATCAGCGAAACAGTGTCCCCCACTTTATATTCCAGCACCCTGGTCGCTTCCAGGCCGCTGAAATTGCAGATGACGGATTCTTTCTCAAAAGCCTCGTGGTATTCATCCATAGCTTTTAAAACTATCCTGCTGCCCGAATCTGCGGTGCTCATCACGTTGAAGATTTTCCCCGTGATCCTGACAGGATTTCCCTTGAACCTGGCATCTGCCGCGTAGCCGTTTTCGTTGTAGGCTTTCAAGATCTCCTCAGGAGTCGTGTCAAGCACAAACTGCTGTCCCTGTGTATTCACCATTTGGTCCAGGGTGTCAGAAACTGCGAGCGAGTCCGCGCTTGCGGAACCCTTCAGAACTGGACTGAGGACTTGGAACAGCCCCCAGATGATGGCCACGCAAAGCAGCCCCAGCAATACCCAAAACCACCATTTCTGATAGATGCGGGAACCGCCGTCTTGTTCATTCGCTTTGCCAGACGGCAAAGTGATGAGAATAAAGCTGCCTACGATGGTCAGGATCATGCAGATATCCACGAAGGTGCCTCCAAAGATCACTCCGGCAAACGAAGCCAGGAGGATAAAAATGCCTATGATCCTGGGTTGGAAGTTTAACGCTATCACCGCCAGGATGATGATCGCCAAAGCCAGGATGGTGGCCAAAGAAACAAATCCGCTTGTGTTTGTATATTCCAACTGCCAGACCTGCTGGAGATTGTCGCTGAACAAGGCTCCCAGTCCAAGCAGTATCACCAGGATTCCGCCGATTAGCGCCAGGACGCTGCCAACTGTTTTCATGTATCTACTCCTTCTTTTTGTAAGTTTTCGTCCCTATTATTGCCCTCAATCTGGATGTCAATTCTTTTTTTCCGTCTTTTTCCACCCTCATACATTGATCGCTGATTGATCGCTGATTGAACGCTGAGCAATCGCCGAACTGGAAATTACCTGGCGTTCAACAGGCGGTCAATGGGACATGAAGGCAGGAGGGAGTCAGGGCAGCTTACTATGCTTGCTTCAATAAACATAATTTACCAACAATCACGATTTTCCTTCATACCGCCCGCCTTTGCTGCGACTGGCTTTTGTACCATCATCCTTAGGTCATCCTTATAAATTATAAGGTTGACCCTAGGAAGACCCACGCCGGAACCCGGGATGCAAATGAAGCCCACCCCTCTATAATATATAGGTGCTACGATTAGGCCGTGGAAAGGTGGAATGGTGTTTTTGAGGTGGAAAGGTGGAAAGGTGAAATGGTGGATGGTTCCCCCGAAACAAGTCCACCAACCTAACTATATTCTGTGTCATCACGGGAAGTCGGGGCTCCCTCTGGGGTGGCTTACCCGTGATCCAGTCTTTTTAGAAACAACCACCCAGCCCCGAAACAAACCATGCCAGACCATAAAACCGCGTCATCCCGGGCAAGCTTGCTTGACCCGGGATCCAGTCTTTTAGAAACAATCACCCGACACCAAAACAAAAACCCCAAGGATAAAAAACGAGTCATCACGGCCTGTCGGGGTCCTCGCCAAAGCGCGCAGCGGTTTGGTGGGGTGATTTGAGCCGTGATCCATTGCCCAGGGGTGGCAAAGTCCGTTTGCCACAGAGACCGGAGGTCTCTTCCAAACAGGCAACTCCGTTGCCTCTGCCGAACAGACTTCGGCAGCCCTCATATTATCCCCGTAAATCTGCGTGAAACGCTTGCCCGGGATGACACGGTTTATAGTCCAGTAGTGCTTTTTTTATGTCATGAAAGCATTCAGAAGGGAAATGGCAAAAAATGTGTGGACAGTTTTGCCTCCATTTCTTACGCTGGCTCCGGAGGTAAAAATGACCTACAAACTAATACTGATCAAGATCGACCATCGCAGCAACGACGCGGCGAAAGTGCAGGAAATTCTAACCAAATACGGTTGCAGTATCAAAGTCCGCCTGGGGCTTCACGAAACTTCCAAAGAAGTCTGCGCCAATGACGGCTTGATAGTGCTGGAAGTGGAAGACAAGAAAACCACCCTCAAGAAGATCGTCACCGAGCTGAACAAGATCGAGTTCGTGCAGGCACAACTTATCGAAATGTAATCATTTCCATCGGTATCCGCCCATCATTCCCCGGATGGCGTAAAACAGGAACTGGGCGGGGAAAAGCAGTATCTGCGCCGGATACAGAGCGCTGAGCCTGGGATGCCCTGTTTTGCTGAAGAAAAGCAGAACAAGGCAGAGCTCGGCGCTTGTTTTTATGATCAGCGAATAAGCGCGGATATCCCAGGCAGGATTTGCCACAAGGGAGAACAGGCTGTAATAGAACAGGGCAAAATAGAGGAAGGCAAAGAGCGCGAAGGACTTCAGCCAGAAAGGGTAGTATTTGAACTTGGAAGCGCGGCGGATATTGGTCTGATGAATCCGCCTTTTATCAGTCCCGATAATCGACAGAACCTGAAGCGCGGGTGAAGGATTGAAAAGCCCTTTGCGGATGCGCGGCATCATCTTCATAAGCAAGAGGTCATCATCGCCGGAAAGCAGATGGCCAATCCCCTCAAACCCTCCGGAACTGACAAACAAAGACTTGCGGTATGCCATGTTGCAGGCGCTGCTGGTGACGGGAGCGCGCCAAAACAAGCCTGCCGCGGCCAGCGAGTAGTAGATTCCGCGTTCAAAGTTTTGCAACCTGTTTTCGCTGGAGCCTTCATGGGGCTTGAGGATGGAGTAGCCAAGCAGGTAGTCCGTTTCGGAGTCGAAGCTGGCGTTTATCTCCCTCAGCCAGGAGGGTGGAACCACGCAGTCGGCATCGGTGAAAGCCAGAATGTCGAATCTGGCTGCATTGATGCCCATCTGCAGGGCTGCTTTTTTGCCCGTCAGCCCGGGCAAATGGTGTTGGAAGTCGATCACCTGGAGCCGCTCGTCCTGATATTGTTTCAACACTTGCAGGCTGGCATCCGTGGAATGGTCATTGACGATGATCACTTCAAAGTTTTGATAGTCCAGTTGCAGCAGCGAGGGTATCAGCCGGGGCAGGTTTCGCTCTTCGTTGCGGGCTGCCACGATCACCGATATCCCCTGAAGCTCTTTGTTGCGCGGAATCTTTTGCCAGATCAGGGCAGCGATGGCCAGGCTCAGGATTAACAGATAGACCGCCGTGCAGATAAAGAAGACGACGCTCAAGCTCTATTTCCCGTTAAGCAGCCTGGAATCTGTAATATCGATATAACGGGCTATGTTTTCGTCCATCTTTTTCAGGTCATCCAGGCTTTTGCGCACGATGTTCACCTTGGTGGGAGCTTCGCTTTCCATCAGAGTGGGTTCCCATCGCACAGCGGGGGTAAAGTACTCCGCCAGTAGCTTTTGGAGATCGTCCTTACGCGCTTGCACCAGCGAATAGTTGGTGGTGCCTTTCACCTGCAGGACGAGTTTGTTGCCGGGCTCAACAACGGGCTTCGATTGCTCCAAAGCCACCCCTGTGACGGTGGATGCTTTTTTGACGCGGGTTATGATCATGGGCCAGGCAGACACGAGCGTCTCTTCGCTGAGCTGCACTTTTTGGATTTTGGGCGGGAGGCTCTGTCTGGGCGGTTCGCTGGGTCTTGCCGGGGCGCTTTGCGTCTCCGGAACAGGGCGTTCCACAGGCTGCTCCTGTCTGATGACCGGTTGTCCGGGGCCAAGTTTGGAAATCTTGTTCAACAGGCTGCCCAGGTCTTCCATCTCGTCCATCTTGCAGAGGCGGATCATCAGCATTTCCATGATCAGATAGGGGTTGACGCTGCTTTTGATCTCGTTTCTGGCCTGCATGAGGGCGCTCATCATGTAGAGCAGGTTGTTCTGGGAAAACAGCCTGCCGACCTCGTCGTAAAGCGCATATTCCTCGGAAGTGACTTCCTGCGGGGCAAGGCCCAACTGGCGCAGGATGACCACGCGAATGTATTCCATCATATTGTTGATCAGGTCCTGCAAATCCATGCCATGCTCAAAGATGCTCTGCAACTGGGTTAGCAGGGCGTTGGTGTCTTTGGCATGGATCAGGCGGAGCAGATCGCTGTAAACCTGGTTTGGCACCAGCCCGAAGATGTTGCGCACCTGCTCGATCACGATGTCGTTCTGGCAATAGGAGATCACCTGATCAAGCAGGGAGAGGGCGTCGCGCATGCCTCCGTCAGCCTTGCGGGCGATGAGGTGCAGGGACTCACCGTCGATCTGTATTTGTTCCTCGGCAGTGATTTCCCGCAGCCTTTTTACGATGGAGTCGATGGGAATCCTCTTAAAATCAAAGCGCTGGCACCGGGATATGATGGTCGCAATAACCTTCTGGGGTTCGGTGGTGGCAAAGATGAAAACCACATTTTCCGGAGGTTCCTCCAAGGTTTTCAGCAAAGCGTTGAAGGCGCTTTTGGAAAGCATGTGCACTTCATCAATGATATATATCTTATAGCGTGATTTGCTGGGGGCATAAAGTAGCTCTTTCTGCAGCTCGCGGATATCGTCCACGCCGGTGTTGGAGGCTCCGTCAATCTCGATCACGTCGGTGGAAGTCCCGCTGGTGATTTCCAGGCAATTGGGGCATTTGTTACAAGGCGAGACGGTGGGCCCTTTCTCGCAGTTCAGACTTTTGGCCATGATGCGCGCCATCGAGGTCTTCCCCACACCCCGTGGCCCGGTAAACAGATATGCGTGGGCGATGCGCTTGCTTTGGATAGCGTTGTGCAGGATCTCGGTGACGTGCTCCTGGGCATACACTTCGCCAAAGCTCTGGGGACGGTATTTCCTTGCTAATACGATGTAACTCATGTTTCCTCTTTGGCCATTGTTTTGCACTCCATTTTTAAGGCAAGCATTTTCTGCTGGACAAAAACGCGTGGCATTTTAAGTCGTGTTATATGCGCTTGGGACTGGCGTCCTCTCTTTGATGAGATATAGCGCGTACAACAAAACAGGATTATCGTATATGGAGGTATATAGTGAAGCTGGATGGAAAAGTGGTGATCGCCCAAGGTGGCGGTCCGACTGCCGTGATCAACCAATCCCTGGTGGGCGTGACCCTGGAATCACGCAAGTTTCCCCAGGTGACAAGAGTCTATGGAGCTCTTTACGGAGTGCAGGGCATTGTGAATGAGGAATTCATCGACCTGACCCAGGAAACCACTCACAACCTGGAGCAAGTTGCAAATACCCCTTCCTCAGCGTTGCTTTCCACCCGGGACAAACCCGACGAAGCTTATTGCAAGGAAATCTTCAAGGTTCTCAAAGCCCACGATGTGCGCTATTTCTTTTACATTGGCGGCAACGATTCCGCGGATGCCGTGCGCATCGTGAACGAAGAGGCGCAACTGGCGGACTACGAGTTCCGGGCCATCCACATCCCCAAGACCATCGATAACGATCTGGTATTGAACGACCACACTCCGGGCTATGGCTCCGCGGCACGTTTCGTGGCCTCGGCTTTCACGGGGGTGAATCTGGACAACCGCGCCCTGCCCGGCGTTTACATCGGAGTGGTGATGGGACGCCACGCCGGTTTCCTCACCGCCGCCTCCGCGTTGGCGCAAAAGTATCCCGATGACGGCCCCCACCTCATCTATATGCCGGAACGGCCTTTCAGTGAGGAAAACTTTCTCAGGGACGTGAAAGAGGTTTACGAACGCCACGGAAGATGCGTGGTGGCAGTATCTGAAGGCATCGTCAACGACAAGGGCGTGCCCATGATGACCATCCTCACCAAAAACACCGAGACCGACGCGCATGGCAATGTCCAGCTTTCAGGCACGGGCGCCCTGGGCGACCTGCTCTCCAATCTGGTGAAAGACCAGCTCAAGATCAAGCGGGTGCGCTCGGACACCTTTGGCTACCTGCAACGCTCGTTCATAGGCTGCGTATCTGACGTCGATCAGCGCGAAGCCCGGGAAGTGGGCGAAAGAGCCGCCCATTACGCCATCTGGTACAATCTGGATGGCTCGATCTCGATCCAGAGAACCGGCTTCTACTCCGTGAACTACCAGCTCGAGAAACTGGAGGATGTAGCCCGCAAAACCAGGCACATGCCCGATGAATTCATCAATGCCAGCGGCAATGGGGTCACGGACGACTTCCTGTTTTATCTGCGCCCGCTGATAGGATCAGGCTTTGAGGCTTCCCACCGCCTGCGTGCGCCCAGGGTGGCCAGGTTGCTGAATGGAAACTCTTGACATTTTATCGGTCAAATTAATAATGGATTGAAAACAAAATAAACGTATGGAGGAAATCCCCATGACCTTTCAAGAATTCATGGACAAGGTAGCAGCAAAGAATCCGGGAGAACCTGAATTCCTGCAAGCCGTGAAAGAAGTTGTCGAGACAATATGGGATGTTTATGTCAACAATCCCCGCTTTGTGAAAGCAAACATCCTTGAACGTATCGTCGAACCCGAACGCACAATCATTTTCCGCGTTCCCTGGATGGACGACAAAGGCGAAGTGCATGTAAACCGCGGTTACCGCGTGCAGTTCAACAGCGCGATCGGACCCTACAAGGGCGGTATCCGCTTCCATCCCAGCGTAAACCTCTCCATCCTCAAGTTCCTGGGATTTGAGCAAATCTTCAAAAACAGCCTCACCACCCTCCCCATGGGCGGCGGAAAGGGCGGATCAGACTTTGACGCCAGAGGCAGGTCAGACGCTGAAATCATGCGCTTCTGCCAATCCTTCATGGCTGAGCTCTATCGCCATATCGGTGCCAATCTGGACGTTCCCGCCGGCGACATCGGTGTGGGCGCCCGCGAGATCGGTTACCTTTATGGCTACTACAGAAAGCTCCAAAACGAATTCACCGGCGTGTTCACCGGCAAGGGACGTAATTGGGGCGGAAGCCTGATCAGACCAGAAGCCACAGGCTTTGGCGTGATCTATTTCACCGAAGAAATGCTCAAGACCAAGGGCAAAACCTTTGAAGGCCTGCGTGTTGCCATTTCCGGCTTTGGCAATGTTGCCTGGGGTGCGGCTCAAAAGGTTACTGAATTGGGTGGCAAGGTGGTTACCCTTTCAGGTCCCGACGGCTATATCTACGACGAAGACGGCGTATCCGGAGAGAAGATCGACTATATGCTTGAACTCCGCGCTTCCAACAACGACCGCGTGATCGACTATGCCGAGAAGTTCCCCAATGCCAAGTTCTTCCCCGGCAAGAGGCCCTGGGAAGTTCCCGTGGATGTCGCGATCCCCTGTGCCACTCAGAACGAACTGCACAAGGAAGACGCCCAGAACCTCATTAAGAACGGCTGCTTCTGCGTCTGCGAAGCCGCGAACATGCCTTCCACCCCCGAGGCTATGGAAGTATTCCTGAATTCCAAGATCCTCTTTGCCCCTGGCAAGGCTGCCAACGCCGGTGGTGTCGCCACCAGCGGTCTGGAAATGACTCAAAACTCCATGCGCCTCAATTGGAGCCGCGAGGAAGTGGATGCCCGCCTGCATGACATCATGAAGAACATCCATGAGGCTTGCCGCGTGAATGGTACCCAGCCCGACGGCTATATCAACTATGTAAAGGGAGCCAACATCGCCGGTTTCCTCAAAGTTGCCAACGCCATGTGCGACCAGGGTGTTATCTAATCGATCATACCTAAGCATAAAAGAACCCGGCTGTATGGCCGGGTTTCTTTTTTGTCTCTTTTTCAAACTGTAAAGTCCGTGGAAAGGAAATAGAACACGGATAACAGGATCGACAGGATCTGCAGGATATTTGGAAGGTGAATACTGGTATAAGCCTTTCCAAGATCGTAGCACCTATATATTATGGGGGATGGGTCTCATTTGCATCCCACTCGCTGGCCTGGGTCTTCCTGGGGTCATCCTTATAATTTATAAGGATGACCTAAGGATGATGGCACCAAAGCCAGTCGCAGCAAGGGATGGCGATATGAAGCATTATGCGGATTATATAGGATTATTTATGCGATTGTCAAGTAATTGATGCCGGTTGTTTTATGACTTGGTGCTTGATTTGGCTTTAAAAAACTGGCTCAAACCACCCACCAAACCGCTACGCGCTTCGGCGGGGACCACGGTAGGCCGGGATGACACAGTGTATGGCTTGGTGGTGCTCGTTTCTGGGTATCATTTCATCTTTCCGCGACTTTTCCCGGTTCGTGATACCGCAAGCAAAGCATTTTCAGCGGGAAATGGACCTTATGGAAGCCCTCAGTTCAGGGATATCCTCAAGCCCAGGGGCCGATGGTCCGAGATCTGGTTTGAATAGCTGGCCCAGTTGCCAAACCAGTCCTCCACCTTGATCACCCGGCAGCTGCTTCCGGCGCTTTGCCAGGCGGGAAAGAGTTCGTTGGAGATGAGGATGTGGTCGATATGCGACACCATGGGCGGATAGGACACATTGGAGTAGTTGGGGTTCAGCGCAATATGCATGTCGGTAAAGAGATACTCCTGCGGCTTGTCCAGGAAGCTCAAAAACACGTTGTACTCCGCAGGTTCAGCGATCTGGTCGTTCATATCGCCCAGGACGATCACTTTTTCATCCCCCAGGTTTGAGACGATGTATTGATCCAGCTTCCGGCAAGCGCTGCGGCGGCGATACTCCTCATCCCAGGGATCGTCCTCGTCGATGTAGTTGTCTCCGAAAGCCTTGAGGTGGTTGTTGATCAGAAAGATGTTATTGCCATTGAAATTCAGGTCCATCACATGGGGTGGGCGGGGAAAAGCGTTTGAATCGTTTAGGAAGATGGCATAATCGTCGTTGACTTGCACGGTTCTTGTATCGTAAAGGTAGGCAAGCAAATAGCTGTTGCTCACGTTAGACACGCGGGCTTCGTAATAGGGAATCATATCCGCCAGCTCGATAAAGTCGCCGTAGTTCATGATCTCCTGGCAGGCGATGACATCCACCTTCAGCTTAGGTATGATCAGTGCCAGCAACTCGCTGGTGCTGGGGTCTGCCAGCGGGAAGGTTCTCAGGTTCCAGGTCACAACGTCAAAACTTTCATCCGAGCCAAACAGCAGGTTCGCATCCGGGTTTACATGGGGGCTGTTAGGGTTGGTAAATTCTGTGGTTCCGCAGGAGAAAGCCAGCAAGGCGGCCAGCGCAACCAGTACTGTATATAAGAATTTCCGCATTTCAATTCCTTTCTTCATATAGACAGTTGCTTTATGCAATTTTTACTCCAAAACACGGGATAAAACGCCATAGATTTATCCCATTGCGGAATACTTTTTGCATAGCTATGTTCAGATTCATGGGAGGATACATGATGAGATATCTATTATTGACGATTATTTTGCTGTCCCTGAGCTTCTTAGGCGCGGCAATAAATGAAAGCTACCAGACAAACGCGACTGGGGTTAGCGCAAGCCTGGCCAACATCAGGCAGGCACCATTGACCGTATCTGCCGATCCGGAAGATGAATTTCCGGATACCGGTATGATTTCCCGAACCTTTGCCCTGCCGTTCCAGAACGCCCAACTGGCGGTGCAATCCTTGCGCTGGAACGTCTTTGACCATCAAGGCAACTTCCTTTGCGAAGAGCAAAACAGAAACTCGGAAGCCCTGAGCCTGGGCAACAGCTTCACTTTCCGCGAAATGAGGGGTTTCACCGTGCTGATCCGTTCCCAGATCGAGGACCAGGATCGCATCCTCACTCTCAAAGAGGCTGATTTCACCCTCACCGGCAGCGATCCGATCGAACTGCCCACTTCCGTATCCCCCGCCTTTATCGATGCTTACAAGACCCTGGCAGATAACTACGAGACCTCCTACCTCCGCGATCTGCCCACAGCCCGACCCAAGATGCTAATCCTTTCCCACAGCGCTCTGAGCGACTATCTGGCCAACTTTGTGGAGTGGAAGAAATCCCTGGGCTTCGACGTCTTCGTCGCCAATAAATCCGAAATCGGTTCGTCTTTGGATGACTACAAAAACTTCATCCGCAACCACTACCTGAACCACCGTTGCGACTACCTGCTCCTGCTGGGTGACGTCACCGGCTCCTTCTCGATCCCCACCGCCTTCTTCCCCTCACCGGAGTACCAGGAAAACGACGCCGACGACCATCAGTACACCCTTATCCTTGGCGATGACTATTTCCCCGAGATGCTGGTGGGAAGGTTCTCGTTCAATGATGTCTCCGAACTTATGAGCATGGCGAACAAGACCATCATCTACGAAAGATCGCCTTTCATGGGCGACACCAGTTGGATGACCAGAAGCCTGGCAGTGGCGGGCAATTACGCGGAAGGCGGCTTGCGCCCCACCACCCCGATCCACATGTCGCGCTGGTTGCGTGAAAAGATGCTCGGCTACGGCTACGCGCAGGTGGACACGGTTTTCTACCCTCCCACCTATCCGGGAACCACATTGATCCAATCGTCCATCAACCAGGGTGTCCAATTCGTCAGCTACCGTGGCTGGGGCGATGCCAATGGCTGGCACTATCCCTCTTTTTATGCGTCGAACCTGGACGCCACCTTCAGCGGGCCGCGGATGCCTATCGTGTTTTCCATCGTCTGCAATACCGGCGACTTTGCAAACCCGAATGTCAATCCCTGCTTTGGCGAAAAGTGGATGCGGATGGGAACCACAGTCGCTCCCAACGGAGCCGTAGCCTTCGTGGGACCCTCTGATCTTCACACCAAGACCCGCCTGAACAACTCCATCTCCAGCGGAGCCTTCCGCAGTATTCTGGATGGCGGAGTGCGCGGCTTCGGCGCGGCTGTGTTGGCAGGCAAGATGGAACTCTATAAAAACTTTCCCAACGAACTCTCCCACAACCAATATGTCCCCTTCTATTTCCACGTTTACAACCTGCTTTCCGACCCCAGCCTCAACATGTGGGTACTGGTGCCCGAAACAATCTCCGAAAGCGTGATCGAAGGCGGCCTCAGCTTTGCCCAGAGCGATTCCCACATCCGGATCAACGCCCCCACCAATGAAGGAGCGATGGTCACCGGTACCAAGAACGGGGTGGATTTCACCCATGCCAGGGTTCAAAACGGCTTTGCTATCCTGCCGATTGACCCCGAAGTAAATGGCAATCTGAAGATCACGGTTTCCCAGCCCAACTTCGTTCCCCTGGTGCGCACCCTTACTCCCAGTGAACCGGCGGGTATCGGCATCATCGCCAACGACATGAATGGCGCGATCCTGAATCCCAACCATACCGTCACCGCACATCTGACCCTCAAGAACTATACCGCGGCGCCCCTGACCCTCTCCAGCCTCGCCATCACAGCCGACGCGAACGCTACGGTGGACTACAGCCACAACAGCTTTACCATTCCCGCGGGAGGCACCCACAACCTAACTTTTTCCATTACCGGCCTACCCACTTTGCAACCCCGCCAGGCTGTCACTTTCACCCTCCACAGTGAGGCTCCCGCCTTTACGCAGAGCTTCCAGATGTGGGGCGGCGGGGCAAGGTTCATTATTCTGAACACCTCCGACAACTGCCCGATCGGCGCCACTTCCCCCGTTACCTTCAACATCTTCAACACCGGCCTCACGGGGATGGAAAACGCTTCGGTGCGGGTGGCGTCGCTCACAACGGCGGCCACTTTCCCCGCCACTCCGATATCCCTGGGCCAGATCGGCGTCCATCAGTCTGTTTCGTTTGAAACCCAAATCACCGTTGGCGCGGAAGCCTGGAATGGCAGGCATCTGCCCCTCAAGCTGATCATCAGCGACAGCGGTTATGAGACCCTTTTGCTCCACAGCCTGACAGCAGGGACAGCCGCCACCACCTCACCCACCGGACCGGACGCTTATGGCTATTACGCTTACGATAGCACCGACCTCGGTTTTGATGCCACCCCTACCTATCAATGGGTGGAGACTGATCCCCTGCTGGGCGGCCAGGGCTCGGTCTTTACGGTGATGGATGACGGTTCCAGGACTGTAGCCCTGCCTTTCACCTTCCGTTTTTACGGAGAGGATTACAACCACGTGACCATGTGCTCCAACGGCTGGATATCCCTCCTGCCAACGGATATGGTCGATTTTTACAACCACTATATCCCCGCCGCTTTGGGGCCCTATGCCATGATCGCGGGTTATTGGGACGACCTCAAAGGCATGAAGACCGGCGCGAATACATTCAACGACATACGCGTCATCTATTGGCACGACGCCGCCAACAACCGCTACATCGTGCAATGGAACGATGCCTACAACCAATACAACATCGACATGATGGAAAATGCCTCCCTGGAAAAATTCCAGATCATCCTCTATCCCCGCCAGGGGCAGGATGGGGATATCGTGATCCAGTACCACACTGTGGATAACCCCGGAATCACCACCAACTATTGTACTGTGGGCATCGAGGATGAAACCCAGCTCATAGGGCTGCAATATACCCATGGCAACACCTATCCAGCCACCGCCGCCATCCTGCAGCCCGGCCTTGCAATCAAGTTCACCACCACTCCGCCTGACAACTATGTGTCGAACGACGAGCCACTGCTTTCCGTTCCTTTCGCGCTGGAGCAGAACTATCCCAATCCATTCAATCCCAGCACCACGATCTCCTTTACCGCCAAAGAACCCGGCCACGCGCGCCTGGCGATATACAACCTTAAAGGCCAGTTGGTCCGCAGCCTCCTAAATTCGGAAGTAAGCGGCGGAAAACACAGCCTTGTCTGGGATGGCAAGGATAGCCACGGCAACGCCGCCGCTTCCGGTATCTATCTCTACAAGCTGGAACTGAACGGAGCCACCTGCTCGAAAAAAATGCTGATGCTCAAGTAAACCCCGGCCTGCCGTTCTGGCAGACCCAAGCCATAGCAGGGATGTCCGTCAGGACATCCCTTTTTCTTTTCGATGTCAGGATTACTGCCCTCTTGCTACCTCGTACGCAGATCATTTGCCAATGACCCATTGGCGTCCAGCCGATAACTTATCCGGCGATTGCCCGGCGTTCAATCAGCGATCAGCAAGCGATGAGCATACGAGGGCCATATTTCAAATCTGGCTGGATGCTTTAGACTTGGTTTTGTGGGGTTTGGAGCGGTAATTACCCATTTCAACTCATAAAAAGCATCGAAGTTTATACGATGGCCATAAGTCGTAATAAGCACGGCTTTTGAGTTTTCTAAAAGGATATATGTGCGCATCCCCATGCTTTCTCAGCCTAAATAATCCTGCGGTAATGCAGATTGGACTTGACAAACTGCCGCTGGCAGGTCAAAATGCTTCTATAATATCAAATTAACTCTGGAGCTGAAACATGAAAGAGAAAGTTTATCTAATGTGTTTGTTGCTATTGGCTTACAGTTGTTTGACCGCGCAAGCCCCGGGCTGGGATTGGGCGGTGAGCGCCGGATCAAGCGGCTCGGACCGCGGATGGGCAGTGGACCGTGATGCCCAGGGTAATGTTTATATATGTGGAGAATTCTCCGGTAGCGTCACCTTCGGAGGCAACCCCCTGACCTCCGAGGGGGAAGCGGACATCTTTGCCGCCAAGCTCGATGCTGCCGGTAACTGGCTCTGGGTACGCCAGGCAGGCGGAAGCTTGGACGACATTGCCTACGATATCGCGGTGGATGCTTCCGGCAACATTCTCGTCACCGGCGCGTACCGCAACGGAGCCGTTTTTGGCGGTACCACGCTTAATGCAACCGGTACATACGCAAATGTTTTCGTTGCCAAGCTGGATGCAGGAGGCAACTGGCTCTGGGCTACAAACGCGGGAATGGGAAATGACAACGACGAAGCCAAGTCTATAGCCATTGATAGTTCTGGAAATGCCATTGTTACAGGTTGTTTCCGGGGTTCAGCCAGGTTTGGCTCTGTGGTAATCGTCAGCAGTGGACTCGACGATATCTTTGTAGCCAGGATCAACTCAGCGGGAAATTGGCTCTGGGCCGAAAAGGCGGGCGGCGAAGGACAAGACCGCGGCTACGGGGTGACTCTCGATTCCGGTGGCAATATCTGGCTGGCAGGCCAATTTAGCGGTACCGCGTCCTTTGGCAACGATAACCTCACAAGTGCGGGAAACTCAGACATCTTTGCTGCCAAACTGGACTCCAATGGAAACTGGCTGTGGGCGACAGGCGCGGGCGATAGCCAATCTGACGAGGCTAGGGACCTGGTCTGCTCCCCTTCCGGTGGTGCCTATCTTTGCGGCAGTTTTCGGGGCAACCCTTCATTTGGTTCCACAACCCTGGCCAGCGCCGGTGATACTGACGTCTTCGCCGCGGCATTGGACGGAGCGGGAAACTGGCTCTGGGCTTCCCGTGCTGGTGGAGAAACTGCGGATCTGGCTTACGGAATCGGTCTGGATGCCGCAGGCGGAATTGGGATCTGTGGCAACTTTCACGGACAGGCCTACTTTGGCAGCTATAGCCTTGGTTCGGCTGGAGTTGCAGACATTTTCGCGGCGCGTCTGGACAATCAGGGCGCCTGGACTTGGGCTCAGGGCTGGGGAGGCGCAGACAACGATGCCGCCAATTGCCTGCAGATGGGCGCAGGGGGCGATATGCTGCTCTGCGGTAACTATTCATCCTCGTTTAACCTGGGCGCGTATTCGCTTATAAACAATGGCGGTTATGACATCTTTGCCGCCAAACTAAACTGGCTTTCAGCGCCTCAACCCCGCGAACCGGAAGGCTTGCAGGCAGAGCGCGCAGGAAACGATATCCACCTCAGTTGGCTACCGGTAGGTACGGATACGGCGGGCAATCCGCTGTCACCATCTGGTTACAGGATTTATCATCGGGCGCAGGATCCCGAGGGTGAGTATCAGTATCTGGGAGAGAGTTCCGAAAACTTTTTCATCCACAGCGGAGGCGCGACGCAGCCACGTGGTTTTTACAAGGTGACGGCCTTCACAAACCGCTGATCTCAGGCGTGGCCCTCCTATGGTTCCCGAGCTCGGCGTTGGGTCTTCCTTGGGTCATCCTTAACTTTGCAACCACATACCTAAGGATGATGGAGCTAACTCCTTTGGTTTCAAAGGAGAGCGGCGTTACGGATATTGAGGAAGGTTGGCATATATTATGTGAATGGTGAAAGGAAATATGCGGTAACTGGTAAAGCAGTCAAGTTGTTTCTGCCTGTGACAGGCAAGACGCGTTGCAGATGTGATTGACTTGGACATATACGGTTTTGGAGGATTGTATTTGAAGTTTTTAGCGGGGGCTACAGATGTTGTTCCATATCACATATTTTGCATTACTTATACTCAACGGAATGGCCAAGATAAAACTTGACAACAATTCAAGCATCACTGATAATGGCATCAGGAATTAAGGAGTCGATATGAAACGCTATATTGTACTTTCACTCATATTGTTCGCGGGCCTGATGCTCAGCGCGGAAGAGCGTCTGGTCTTTACACATACGAGCACCACCGAGGTCACAAGCCCATACTTTCTGGCGGAGGTGGATTCCGTACTCAATCTTTACAGCTACAGCGAAGCGGACGGCATGATGCAAATCCTGAAGAGGAGCCATTCATCCTACTCCGGCGAGGTGAGCAGCCAGGTTATCTGGCAACAGGCACTCCCCCCAAACCTGACCAGCCCCCTTCTCTATCACAAGGGAGAACGGATCTATGGCAAGCTGTGGGTCTATACCCATCACGCGGATTGGCTGGGGGTGATCTCTTTGGACGAAGCCGGCAACGCCCAGTTCTATCAGGTCAATATCCCGGGATCAGCCAATGATTTCTTCATTCTCCGTAGGCTGCAACACTTTGGCGAGGGGCATATTTACTTTTTCGACAATTCTGACCTGAAGCATTGGAACCTTAGCGCCAACCAGGCGAACACAGTGCTTCAGGCACCCAGCAATGGTTACAGGTTTGAGAGATTGGGCAACGAGTATCTGCTGATCTCGGGAGCAAATTATAATGTCCCCTTTCACACATACCTGCTGGATAGCGGTCACAACCTGATTCAGACCAATCTCCTGAACTGGGAGTTCTGGACTACCTACAGATTACAGGAAGGCCTCTATTATACAGACTATTCCTGCCCTGACGAAATGGGAACCGGTTCCATCCTGATCGATAACGGTAGCATTGAATTAGAGACGTGGACTCTGTATGGTGAATGGCATCCCAACACTTTTCAAATCCACCCCATCCTGAGCCTGCCAGACTCCCTTTACCTCTTCGTCTATACGCATGCTCCCTATGATGAGCAGCCAAGTTCAGGTTTCAGTATTAAACGGTATAACGGAGCGAACAGCTTCAGCAACTACTATGGTTTCCCTGCTACAAGTGAAAGTGCCTTACGTGTTAATGCCACCTTTTTTGATAACAAATTGCTCATGATGGGATGGCAGTTACCGGGCTTTTTTGCCAGGCTGGCAGATTTTGATACCCAAGCCTGGATACAGGTTGATTTCTCAGAAGATCCATCTTACTCGTTATCATATCCCACCATTTACAACAATGATGAAGCCATCTGGTTTATCTTTGAGCGCTATGATGGCACAGGGTTCTTAAAAACCTACCGGGGGGATTTCTGTGTGGAAAGCGATGATCCTCTGGCTCCCAAACCAAACAAAGTGACGCTGTATCCCAACCCTGCCAGATCGCAGGGGCTGCTCAAGCTGGAGAGTGAGGTTCCCACCAGTTCCGTAAAGCTATACAACCTGAGGGGCCAATTCCTCAAAGACCTGTCCCTTGCTTCCCAGGCATCCAATGAGTACAGGCTCCCGGAGCTTTCGGCGGGTATTTACCTGCTAAGGATCACAGACTCGTATCAGAGGACCAGCCATAAAAAGCTCCTGATCCGAAACTGAGCCTCACTGTAGCCTTAAAACCTGTTCACCTTGGACAGGAAAGTTGCGTTATCGGGTTATTGACGCAGAATACAGTCTTATCTGCTTGACAGAAAGCAACGCTGTTTTTTGATGGAAGAAAGTAAATTTCACCCTGAGGAAATATTGGAAGATCTCAAATCAAAAGCTCTGGTTGACAACCTTGCCCTGACCAGAGTTACCTCAATAGAGATTCCGCCGGATGTCTTGTGGCTGCTTGGCCTGAGCAAGGACTATTTTGGCATCAATCAACGTTTCAGGGCATTTCTGGAAGAGCTTTACCATCCATTTGCCAATCTGGGCCTGGCCCTTAATCTGATGCGGCAAAGCCTGATTCCCGATCTTTGGCTCTACGTGCGCCATCCGGAAAGGGAAAGGGCAGTAGTCGTGATCTTCAGCATGGTGTACCGCATGCGCTCGCTGGCTCTTACCAAAGCGCTCAACAAAAGACTGCTGCAAGAGTATCTGGAACTGGTGTCGGCAATGGCGGAGTTCGAGGAAATTCCCCACGACCTCTACTTTGGAGCCCTGACTTTTTTGGAGGATTGGGCTGGAGAGGATCCCGGGCTGTTCACCTACGCGTCCGGATATTGCAGAAAAAGCCTCTCCAAGGTAATCCGCCGCTTGAATTCTGAAGATAGCCGGGAGTTTGAAGCGCGGGCCAGGGATTTTCTGCTGACCCAGTTGGCTGGTTCTCTCGCTGAATGGGAGGCAATGACAGACATCGAAAACTGGCATGCCAAGCTCCAGGACGCCATGCTGCCCAAGGTGGAAAAGCTGAGCGAAAAGATTGGCAAGGCTTATTTCCAACGATGCAGGAATGAACTGCAGTCTGCCACACAATACTCCGACCTGGAAGAAATACCCTCCTATAGCGATATAGCCACCTTACACCGTTCTCTGATCGGCGGTTTTACAGGACTGAACGCCAAGATACATTATATCTTTTATTTACTTGCCCTGCCAGGCATGGCCGATCTTGCCGACCACCTGCTCTGGGATCTGAACCGCCAGCTTGCCGACCTGCGGACTGCCATGAATCCCCACCAGATAATGTTGCTGCTGGATTCGGTATTCGACTCGCTCAAGGGATTCCTTGCCATTCATCAGAGCATAGTGCTTGATTGCGTCCTCACTATCGGCAAGGCTGTGCTCGGTACCCAGGATAGCGAACTCATCCAGAGATGCGTGCGCAAGATCATCGACCTTGGTTTCGTACCCCCGGGAAAGATCGAGATCAACAGGGAGTGGCAGATATGCGCCGATAAGAACCATATCAAGAATATCCGGGTATGGCTGGAGCTTATCGGAATGGATATGTCTCACACCGAGGAACTGCTCTCCGCCCTGATCATTAACCTTACGGTCAAAGGGGTGTTCATTTCCGATACCGACCTCTTCCAAAAAGATGTCAGCCAGTTCCTGAACTCCGATATCAAGCCCTATTTCGTGCAAGTGAAACACCTGCTGAGACTGTTCCCGGTCTTTTTCAACGAGATTGGCGCCGAAGGAGAAATTAGGGATTATTCCACCGGGATCGACGAGATGAGCGGCAGAAGCGACCGCCTGATCCACTTTCTGCGCAAGCAGGTGCATACGGAAAGCAATAACACCCATATCAACCTGGTGCGCCAGATCATGTGGTTTTGGTATGACCTGGATTCCACCCATCTGGATGGGATCATCCCTGCCGATGTGGCCTTCTATATCTCGCAACCCGACGAGCAGACCCAGGCCCAACACAGGTTCCTGCAGAGCTTTTTGCGGGAAAAAGGGTTGGATCCGGATAAGCTGCTGAACCTATCCTGGCAACGGGTGTCCGCGTTGTTCGGGGAATTTGGCCAAGATCCCGGATACGAGCAAAAGCGGCTGATCAACCTGTGCCACATATATTATCTGCTACGGGATAAGTACAATCTCGATCCTTACGACGTTGTAAAATTCCTCAAGCGTTATCCGTTCTTTGATCAGAAAGCCGAATACAAGCTTCAGCATGCCCTGCGCCGCGCCGATTATGAGAGCGCAATCCGCCAGATGCTGGAGTATATCGGCATCCTGAATAGCGTTATCCTGGACCCCAAACCCAGCCAGGGTTGGGAAAACATATATTACAAGAGACATATAGCGGCCGGCATCCCATCGATGTATGGCCAATACCGGGAACCAAAACTGGAAGCCTTCGGGATGATCTTCCGGCTGGAAAACGTGATCAAACGCCTGATCGAAAGGCATGTCGCGCAGATCAACCTATCCTATATATCTGCCAAAATACTCAAACGCATTGTCAGGGTGATGGACCTGATCCATTTGGTGCTTCAGCATGAAGGAATCAACAATGAGGCATTCGGTTCAGCTTTGGAGATGTTGAAATCCAGCCGCCAGATCACCACCCTGTCCTTTAATCAATACAGGGACATCTTTCAACTGCTGAAAGACAGCATCAACGAGATCATCGACGAGTATTTTTACCGTTTTTACGACCACGAGTTCGAACTGGGCATAATCAGCCCTCCCGGAACTCCCAAAAGTGTGATCCAGAAGCAGGCCGAAGAGTTTTACCGCAAGCTGCTTTCCTCATCATTCCTGGTGCAGGAACTGGATAACTTCACGGCACAGATCATCCTCTCCTTGAACAATATGAAGTCCATTTTCCAGCCAGAGGATATCAGGCGGGTGATGAGCTATGATCCGGACAGGCTGTTCATCCATTTGGACAGCCGGGATACCCGGGGCGAAAACCAGGTATTGCTTGGTTCCAAGGGCTTTTTCCTGAAAAGGATGCACCGCTACGAGTTTCCCATCCCCCCCGGTTTTGTGATCACCACAGAGCTTTTCAGCCATCGGGGCGTGATCAACGCTCATCCGGATATCTCCAGCGAACTCGATGAATATCTGAGGCACAATGTTGGTTTACTGGAAGCACGCACCGGCTTGGGCTTTGGCAATCCACAAGCCCCGCTGTTGTTTTCGGTGCGTTCTGGCGCGGCTATGTCACTGCCCGGAGCGATGAACACCTTTTTGAACATCGGCATGAACGACGAGATCACCGAAAGCCTGAGCCATAAGCACAATTACGGTTGGACTGCCTGGGATTGCTACCGGCGGCTCATCCAAAGCTGGGGCATGGCCTACAATATCGACCGTGACGAGTTTGACGCGGTAATGATCGAGTATAAAAACCGCCATGACGTCAGCCTCAAAACTCAGTTCACTCCCGGGCAAATGAAACAGATGTGTGAAGATTACAAACAGGTGCTGGCCAGGCACGGGATAGAAATGCAACAGGACCCGTTCCAGCAACTTAAGCAGGCCATTGTGCATGTTCTGGATAGCTGGAATACGGAACGCGCCAAGCTCTACCGCCAGAAAATGCACATCGCTGATGAGTGGGGTACGGCTGTGATTGTGCAACGCATGGTGCTGGGTAACATCAGCCTGGATTCCGGTACTGGAGTGCTATTTACCCACAGCGTCCATAGTAACAAACCCGGCATCAACCTCAACGGAGATTTTACCCTCTGCAGCCAGGGCGAGGATGTGGTGGCTGGCCTTGTGCACACCCTGCCAATCTCCGAGGCTCAGCGTGAGAGATCAAAGAGCGATCCCGGCAAGTCATTGGAAGCTGATTTCCCCTTGATTTACAACCGTCTGGAAAGAATCGCCAGGCAACTGATAGAAGAACGGGGCTATCCGCACCAGGAAATAGAATTCACTTTTGAAGGCCCCCAGGAAGAGCAGTTGTTTATCCTCCAGACACGGAACCAGGTAATCACCAAATCCAGGGAATACACTGTTTTCAACACTCCCAAAAAGGATCTGCGCCTCATTGGAAGGGGCATCGGCATTGGCAAAGGCGTGTTGAACGGATTGGTCGCTTTTTCCCGGGAGGACATCGATTCCCTCAAGGAAAGCGGCTTGCCCGTGATTCTGGTAAGGCCAGATACTGTCCCTGATGACATGGATCTGCTCTTTGACTGCCAGGGCCTGCTAACCGCGAGAGGGGGAGTAACCTCTCACGCGGCCGTGACCGCCTCCCGCCTGGGTATCATCGGTATTGTCAACTGCCGGGATATGAAGGTATTTGAAGCCAAATCACACTGCAGGATAGGAAATGTGAACCTGCGCAACGGGGATGCCATCGCCCTTGACGCCGGCAGCGGCAATATCTATCTGGGACATTACCCTGTTGAAAAGATACGCGTATAAACTAGCAAAACAAATACATAGAAGGAGAAGATCATGAACCTCAATCTGCGAAACAAGAAACTGCTGGGGATCAACGGACTTGGCAGGATAGGGAAACTGCTCTTGTGGAACCAGATCCACCTGCGCAATTATGAAGGTATTATCATCAACTGTGGCAGAGAAGTAGGAAAGACTCTGGACGATTTGATTCAGGTGATCGAAACCGATTCGACTTACGGAAGTCTGCACAAATTCCTGTTCGGTTGCGTAGGCAGGAAAGCCGAGATCAAAATCCTGGACCCAGCCCAACAGCTCTTGGAAATTGAGGGCATCCCGGTGAAAATCTTACGCACCGCCCGCGATCCCAAGGATATCAACTGGCTGGATGAGGGTGTGCGCATAGTGGTTGACTGCACTGGTAATTTTGTGGATCCAAGCCTGGCACTCGATGCTGGCAAACCCTGCCTGAGAGGCCATCTGGCAGCTGGAGCCCTGAAAGTGATTACATCCGCGCCTTTCAAGTTCAAATCCGGCATCATCGCCCAGAATCCTGATGCGGTAACAATGATCTATGGCATCAACCATCAGGAATACGACCACTTGAAACACCATCTGATCTCAGCAGCTTCCTGCACCACCACGGGTTTGGCCCACATGATCAAACCCCTGTTGGAAAACGAGGAGACTTCAAAGATCATGACAGCTTCCATGAGTACCATCCATGCCGCCACCAACACCCAAAGCATTTTGGATTCAGTACCCAAAACCGGGGCTTCAGACCTGCGCAAGTCACGCTCATTGATGAATAACATCATCCTCAGCACAACAGGCGCGGGCAAAGCTTTGGAGCAGGTGCTATCCCAGATTAAAAATGTTGGATTCATGGCGGATTCGGTACGTGTTCCCACCAACACAGTATCCCTGATAATTCTGAACGTTACCTTCCATACCAGTCTGAACGACAAAAACGAACCCATCGTCAACCGCAAACTACTCAACAAAGTGTTCAAGGATGCGTCGGAAACTACCCAGAAAGATTTGCTGATCTATTCCGAAAGACAAAATGTATCAGCCGACTTGATCGGCAGCCTGGCGGCGGTAACCATCGAAGCACATGAAACCCACACGCGGACCGGTTTCATGCCTGTACCCAGGGAAGTGTTGGAGGCTGCCGGTATCAAAAATGAACTGGATATTAAGATCCCGGTGACCCATGCCAAGCTCTTCGGATGGTATGACAACGAACTTGGTTCTTACGTCAATAGCCTTAGCAGACTAATTAACTACATTGAGGAGAAAACTCCCTGACACCATATAACTTGCTAATTGACAGCCCGGAGTCTTATTCCGGGCTTTTTTTGCGCGTATATCAGGAATGACTAACCCCGGTATCCCACGGCAAAGGATACCGGTGAAAAACGTTGGGGTGGGATTAACTCTTGAGAGCCAGCTCTACAATCGTTCTGATCAGAGCGTTGAATCTCAAACCCACGGCTTTGGCAGCCATGGGAGTCAGGCTGAGTTCAGTCATTCCTGGCAGAGTGTTGACTTCCAGGAAGTAGGGCTTTTCCCCATCGTAACGGAAGTCCATCCTGGCATAACCGGCACAGCCAAATGCCTGCCACAGCCTTTCCGCGTATAGCTGAGCGAGTTGGGCTAGCGATTCATCCACTACGGCAGGGACAATGTAGTCTGAACTGCCTTTCTGATACTTATTATCATAATCGTACCAGCCACTTTTGGGTTTGATCTCCACCAAGGGGAGGGCTTTGCCATCCAAAACCGTCACCGTGAGTTCGCGCCCGGCTATAAACCTTTCCAGCAGGACACTGGAAGAATACTGGAGTGCAAGCTGGACCGCGGGCTTGAGTTGATCAATGCTTTCCACTTTGGATATGCCCACAGATGATCCGCCGTCGTTTGGCTTGGCAATCAGCGGCAGACCCAGATGGTCAGCTATCCCCTGATAGTCGTTGGGATCATTGTAGTCCTGCAGATAGTCCCCGCGCATCAGAATGTGGTCTGGCACAGGTATTCCCTCGGCAGCCGCAACAAGTTTGGAAACATATTTATCCATCGTCAGCGCGCAACATTTGTATCCAGAGCCGGTATGTCGCAGTCCCGCCTGGATCAGCGCGGCCTGTATCTCACCGTTTTCTCCGGCTCCCCCGTGCAGGCCAAGGAATACCAGTTCAGAGCCGAAATCCTTGATCTGGCTTATCAAGCGGCACAAATCCCGTTCATCCGCAGGATCAATTTCTAAAACTTCATATCCCAGGGAACGCAAAGCGTTGGCGATGGCCTTTCCGCTAATCAGGGAGATTTTGCGCTCGGAGGAATCCCCTCCCAAAAGAACTGTAATTCTATTCATTTATTTCACCTGTTTGTTACTTGGTAAAAAACCTTCAATTGGAAGCCCATGGCTGCTTTGAAGCGTGCCACTTCAGGGTTGTTTGCCCCGCAGAAATCCAAGCTGCGATACCTGTCTGCCAGCGCTTCCACCAGCATCTTGCTGTGCAGGGTGCTGGCTCCCAGGCGCAGGTCTTCTTCCCGTGTGCTGCGCATGATGGTATAGGCGCAGTCTTCAGCTTCACCGCCCAGGACAATGTTGGAACTCACAATCTCGCCGCCTTTCACCAGGTTGAATTGGCTTAGCAGCCTTTTCTGATGTAAGAGACGAAGCCATTGCTCCAATTCAGGATATCCTATTTCAAATTGTTTTCTTTTGCGGGCATACAAGCCTTTAAGCAGATCGATGAATTGCTGCGGGTCGAATCTCTCTTCCCAGGTGTAATTCTGCTCTTCGGCTAACCTGAGTTTTTTGCGTTCGTCTTTTAGGAGACTGAAAGGCTGCTTCAAGTCGTGTACAAAGGTATAAAGCGGCTTTGCCTTCAATCCGTTCCAGATAAAGCCCCGCACATCATAGTTATGAGGCGCGAGATTGAATTGCAAGCGGCGATAGCGTTTTTTTAGATACCCTGCCATTTCGCCGATAATACGAAGCTCATCCAATAGATTGCGATTGGGATCGCGCCCCTCTTCCCACCAAAACCACATCCCCTGATAGTAAGCGCTCTGTGGAGAGATCAGACGGGATAAGCCCAGGCTCCGTTTTTCAAAGACTGGCAAAGCAGCAACCAGTTGCTCACCTTTATAGCAGAGCAGTTGCCAGCATTTGGCCCCGTGCAGGGATGCGACCACCTGCAGAAAGTCAGGGTGTATCCAGACCGGAATGGACGGGCTTAAGCCATCGTCTGACGGTTCGCGCAGCAGCAGGTCATACATATTTCTTAACCAGATTGAGGAGTTCCAGCAGGCGGAAGGGCTTGACGATGTAGTCCGAAAGGCCTTCACACATAGCCTCTTGCACCTGCTCCAGATACTGGTAGCCGGTCATAATCAGGCAAAAAGCATTGGGATCGCGCGTTTGGATGCTTTGCATCAACTGCAATCCGCTCATGCTTTTCATCACGCAGTCTATCATGATCAGGTTATACTTTCCCGGAGAGAATTTGATGAGCGCCTGGAATCCGTCTTCCGCGGTATCGACCTCAAAACCACGGGAAGCAAGGAACTCTCCAATTACCTCTCTTAACAGCCTGTCATCATCGACCAGCAGAATCCGGGAACTATTCAAGCAAACCTCTATGCACGATCTTGGCTTGGGTGCAAGACACCGCCAATATAGGCAGTTGCACTCCAGAACCAGCAAGGCAAGTTTCCCGTGCCTGTCCTAAAAGTCAATGAAAAAAACTCAAGCCAGGTTCAGATTGGCAAATAAGTTGCATTTTTCCACTTTTATATTGACTGGATTTGGCTTATATTATTAATGGAGAAACTAACTTCATGAGGTACTAATGAAAGGTAAAGTCAAATGGTTCAACAAGAATAAAGGTTACGGCTTTATTGTAACGGAAGACAACAAAGAATATTTTGTGCACTGGAAATCCATCGTGACCAACTCGCCCAGGGATCTGAAAGTTTTGGAACAGGATGAGATTGTAACTTTCGACTTGATGGAAACAGACAAGGGAACCCAGGCAATCAATATTATCCGGGTCAATCCCTGATTTCCGCACCAGAAAAGCTGTTTCAGGGGCGAGAGCGATGCTTTTGCCCCGCTTTTTTAGCAGATAAAAATGCCTTTTCTTCCCACAAATCTGGCTGAAGCCAAAGCCCGTAACTGGCATGAGCTGGACATCATCATCGTAAGCGGAGACGCTTATGTGGATCATCCCAGTTTTGGAGCGGCTGTGATTGGCAGATATCTGGAAGCAGCTGGGTTCCGGGTCGGGATCATCCCCCAACCGGACTGGTCCAGTGACGAGGATTTTATGGCTTTGGGCAGGCCACGCCTGTTTTTTGGCATCACGGCAGGGAACATGGACTCCCTGGTGAGCAACTATACCGCTCAACGCAAACGCAGGAATGACGACGCCTACAGCCCCGGCGGAGTGGCTGGCCTGAGGCCTGACCGCGCCACCCTCGCGTATGCCAACGCCCTGAAAAGGATTTACAAGAATGTCCCCCTGGTCTTGGGCGGGATAGAAGCCTCATTGCGCCGCATCGCGCATTACGACTATTGGCAGGACAAGGTGCGGGCGAGTCTGCTGGCAGACACCAAGGCCGATTTACTGGTTTACGGCATGGGCGAAAAAGCCAGCCTGGAGATAGCTTCAGCGCTGCAAGCGGGATCGAAGCCAGAGCATTTGGCCGACATCGGAGGCACGGTTGTCTTCAGTTCCCTGCCCCCCGCTCCAGACAGTCTGATCCTGCCAGACAACAAAGCCTGCGTGGACAAGCCGACCTTCAGGCGGATGACCATGCTGTTTGAGAGCAATCATCAGGAACAAGTCCTGTATCAGCAGAATGGCGGCCGCTGGCTCAAGCACAATCCCCCCGCAGCCAGCTTGAAGCCGGATGAGTTGGATGCCATCCACAGCCTGCCTTTTGAATACGCACCCCATCCGCGCTATCAGGGGGCCACAATTCCCGCCTTCGAGCAGATAAAAGGCTCGATCACCTCACACCGGGGCTGTTACGGAGGATGCCATTTCTGCGCCATCTCCAGCCATCAGGGACGCCGCCTGCAATCGCGATCCAAAGACTCGATAGTGGCGGAAGCGAGGTCGATGGTTTTGCGTCAGGGAAAGTCTGTGACCATCACAGATATCGGCGGGCCGACGGCGAATATGTACGCCTCTGCCTGCAAACTGGATTTTCCCGCCAGTTGCAAGCGCGCCTCCTGCCTCTACCCCTCCATCTGCAAGAACCTGTTGCCAGACCACCAAGCCCAGTTAGCTCTGTTGGGCGAGATCGAAAAACTACCCGGAGTCAAGCACGTATTCATCGCGTCCGGAGTGAGGCACGACCTCGCTTTGCGAAGCCCCCAATACATAGCGGCTTTGGCCACCAAATACACTGGGGGCAGGTTAAAACTGGCGCCGGAACACAGCGTTGGCCGGGTGCTGGAGCTGATGGGCAAGCCATCTGTCAGCCTGTATGAGGAATTTGCCAAAGAGTTTTTCGCGGCCTGCAAAAAAGGTGGGATCAGACGCCAGATCATTCCCTATCTGATTATCGGGCATCCCGGAACCACCCTTCAGGACGCTCTGGAACTGCGGGCGTGGCTGATGAAGCACAATCTGCGCGTGGAACAGGTGCAGGAGTTTACCCCCACACCCATGACCGTGAGCACCTGCATGTATTACACTGGCCTGGACTACCAAACAGGGAAACCCGTCCACATCCCAAAACCTGGTGAGATAAGGAAACAAAAGGAACTCGCGCTGTGGCACCAATATCTGGATAGAAAGTCCAGAACTGGGAAAAAAGGTAACATTCAACACTAACTGCCTGTATCTCTTAACACTGTTTAGCTTGCATTATAATAACTGGATATCTATTTCACCTTTTCACGGATATTTTCAAAAGACTGGATCACGGGTCAAGCCCGTGATGACACTGTTTTGGTTCTGGTGTGATTTGTTTCGGGGCTGGGTGCTTGTTTCCAAAAGACTGGATCACGGCTCAAGTCACCCCACCAAACCGCTTCGCGCTTCGGCGGGGACCCCGACAGCCCGTGATGATACTGTTTTGGTTCTGGTGTGATTTGTTTCGGAGCTGGGTGGTTGTTTCTAAAAGACTGGATCACGGGTCATTCCACCCCACCAAACCGCTTCGCGCTTTGGTGGGGACCCCGACAGGCCGTGATGACGCGGTAATGAGGCTTGAGTGCTTGTTTCAGGGGAACCTTTTCACCATTTCACCTACCCAGCTTTCCAAGGCCTGATCGTAGCACCTATATATTATGGAGGAGGATGGCCCTCATTTGCATCCCCCTCTCCGGCGTGGGTCTTCCTGGGGTCATCCTTAACTTTTATAAGGATGACCTAAGGATGATGGCTTAACCTCCTGTGGCAGTGAAGGATGGCGCTATGAAGGATATTGCGGAATGTACCGGTTTATTTATGGGGTTGTCAAGAAATTGATGCCGGTTGTTTCCAGACTGGCTGGTTGTTTTAAAAGACTGGATCACGGGTCAAGCATGCGCTTGCCCGTGATGACACGGTTTTGGGGTTTAGTGGGGCTTGTTTTGGGCTGCATCCACCATCAACACGTCACCACGAGAGTCTATCAGGGCTCCTTTCCACCTTTCCACCTTTCCACGGATATCACAAGAGAATGTCAGATCACAAATAGCGTAAAATAGCTTGATGAAAGCGAATTGGTATGAGCCGTGATCCAGTCCCTGATAATGAGAGCAAGTTGTAATAATGCAGGCTAATATAATATAAGTTGGATAAATAGTATCCCGATAGTTTATCGTCACATAAATCTTTCAGCCCCCATCAGACCTATCGTTCAACCCTTTTGGAACGATTTTATACTATGTGCCTTGATTCTTTCCAGACAACGACCCTACATTGTCCGCATTGGTCTTACCCTGGGGTTCCGCCCCCCTCTCTATCCCTCGAACTTCTTCTTGTGAAACTTCACTCCCTTGTGCTTCGGATCGTTCCTCCAATCCTTGGAGATTATTCCCTTGCGTGCCAACCCGTCGTTTCCCCTCTCCAGAAACCACGCCCCGTCGAACGTCCCGGCTGGTTTTAAGGGCTTTGACTCTGTGGTCGATTTCTGCCTGGTGCTTGGTGAAGTATCCTTCATCGATTGTTCCTTCTTGTCTTTCAGCATATATACCTCTCTCTGATAGTTTAAGCGGTGGTGGGGGTGAGTTTGTAGCGGTGGTCAGCCTTACCCTGGGACTCCGTCCCCTCTTCTATCCCTCGAACTTCTTCTTGTGAAACTTCATACCCTTCAGATCCGGATCGTTCCTCCAATCCTTGGAGATTATCCCCTTGCGCGCCAGCCCGTCGTTTGCCCTCTCCAGAAACCACGCCCCGTCGAACGTCCTGGCTGGTTTTAAGGGCTGCGACTCTGCGGTCGATTTCTGCCCTGTGCTTGGCGAAGTATCCTTCATCGATTGTTCCTTCTTGTCTTTCGGCATATATTCCTCCCTCCAATAGTTTAATCGGGGTTTCTATCAAAGCAAACAGCTTATCGTCATAAACGGTTAGCACACCATCCGTCTTTTCAAAAATTTTTATGGGCTTCCGCCCGTCAATGTTATTATCCCACATTACAAAATCAACCCTGTCATTGTCCTTGTAGCGTTCCCACAGCGAGACCAGGGTCGCCAGTGCCCATTTTATCATAGCTTTAATAAGTACAAATAATTAGGCGGTCTGTCTGATAATCTGTCTGCTGAGATTATCGGCAAACCGCCTGAAAACTGGTCGGGATGACAGGATTTGAACCTGCGACCACTTGAACCCCATTCAAGTACGCTAGCCGGACTGCGCTACATCCCGGACCTTGGAACCTTAAAAAAGGAGAGGCTGATTTTGACAAGCAAAATTTGTGTTTGACAGCCACAGCCGCTTCCCAAGGATGGTGCTGAAATAGACTAAACGCAGCCTCCAAAGGGATTTGGCAGGCCAGAATGAATTGAGGAGAGAGTTGTGAGCCTTGTCCGGGCACAAGACCTGGCTTTGGAATTTGGCGGCAATTACATCCTGCGGGACGTGAATTGCAGCCTGGAACAGAACAGCCGCGTGGGGCTAATCGGAGCCAATGGCTCTGGAAAAACAACCCTGATCAAGCTGATCCTGGGAGTTCAGCAACCCACATCGGGCGCCGTTGTGAAAGCCAGAAACTGCAAGATCGCCTATCTGCCCCAAAATTTCAAGCTGGATCAAAACCGCCTGATGCTGGACTATGTGAAAGATTCCCGTCCCGACCTGCGTGAGCTGTCACAGCAGATAGAGAGTCTTTCGCAAACACTGGCGGATGAATATAGCGAAAGTTTGGAAAACTCTCTCAATGTCAGGGTGGAACACTATACAGCACTGGGTGGGTATGAATTTGACAATGAGCTCAAATATGTGCTCACATCGCTGGATTTCCCTCCCACTGAATGGCACAAACGCTGCGGAGATTTCAGCGGAGGAGAGCAGACCCGCATCTGCCTGGCTGCTATCCTGCTTCAGCAATATGACCTGCTGATCCTGGACGAGCCCACCAATCACCTCGACCTTGCCATGATTGACTGGCTGGAAAAGTATCTGCTCAGGCAGACTAAGCCTTTTCTGGTGGTGTCGCACGACCGGCGTTTTCTGGATAACACAGTCAGCACAATCTGGTGCTTGCGCCAAGGCAGCATCTCCATCACCAAGGGCAATTACTCTTCTTTCAAAGCCGCGGACGAGATTGCCCGCCTGTCGCAACAACGCGAATATGAAAGGCAACAAAAGTTCATCAGCGAAACCCAGGCCTATATCCAGAAGTTCATAGCGGGCACCCGCAGCGGCTCGGCAAAAAGCAGGCTCAAGATGCTCAACCGCCTGGAGATCGTAAAAAAACCTGGAGAGACGAAGGCGCTGAAGATCGATCTGGCTGTTTCCAAACGCAGCGGAAACGACATATTTACCCTGAAGAACCTGAGCTTCGGCATTCCCGGAGTTCGCGAGCTGGCCAGGGACATCGATCTGAAGGCGCATTACCAGGACCGAATCTGCATTATGGGCCCCAACGGCTGCGGAAAGACAACCCTGCTCAAGATTCTCTTGGGCGAGCATGAGATCAGCGGGGGCACCCTCAAGACCGGGGCCAGCCTGGATGTGGGCTATTTCGACCAGCATCAGGTTCAGCTTGCGGAAGACCTGAGCGTGATGGATACCATCTGGCAGTTGGTGCCCCAGGCTCCCCAGGGATACGTGTTGAGCTGGCTGGCGCGTTTTGGCTTCAGGGGGGATGATGTGGATAAAATGGTAAGCATCTTGAGCGGAGGCGAAAAATCCCGCCTCTACCTCTGCCAGTTGATTCACCAGAACCCCAATCTGCTGATCATGGACGAACCTACCAACCATCTGGATATAGATATGGCAGACGCCTTGCTGGAAGCGTTGAAACAGTATAAGGGCACAGTGATCTTTGTCTCGCACGATCGCTGGTTTCTCAGCGAGCTGGCCAGCAAGTTTTGGGTGTTCACCAAAGTATCCGCCGCATCCGGAATTCATACCACCGTCGTTGAACCGGATTGCGATTGGCAACAGGCCATAGCGCTGGCTTTCACGGAACCGGAAAAGGAAAGGACCGTAGCCCCGCCCCGGGAAAAGAAAAAAAAGATCAATCCCTGGTATCTGGAACAGCTCCATCTGCGGATCGAGGAACAACAACAAATACTGGCCAAAAGCAGAAGCGACCTGGAATCCATCCACTTCCAGCTTTCCGACTCCGCCACCTACAACGACCAGGGCAGGGTGCAAAGCCTGCAAAAAGAAATGTCCGGCCTGGAAGAGCAGATTCAGGCTATCCAGACCCGCTTGAACGAACTTGAAGACCAGTATCTGATACAAAGTTATGAAGAAAGCTAAGCGCATCGGCTTCACGACCTCATTCCCTGTGGAGGTGGTCTTTGCGGCGGGGCACATCCCGGTGGATCTGAACAACATCTTCATCGGGGGCAATGCCGCCCAGCACATCCGCAACGCGGAACTGAAAGGATTTCCCCGCACCCTCTGTGCGTGGATCAAAGGCAATTTTGACGCTGCCCTCGCGGCAAATCTGGATGAGGTAGTGGGAATAATGCAGGGAGATTGTTCCAACGGCGCTTCCCTCACTTCGATGCTCAAGGAAGAAGGCCTGCCCGTGTGGCACTTTTCCTTTCCCCAGGAGCGGGATTATGCGGAACTGGACAAAGAGATCGCCAAGCTGGAAGAGCATTTTGGGGTGACCCGGGTTCAGACGCTGCAAGCCAAGCGGCGGCTGGATTCGATCCGGAAAAAGCTGGCCATCCTGGATGGATGGACTTCCCAGGAAAGGCTCGTAAGCGGCAAGGAAAACCACATCTGGCTGGTGAACTCCTCAGATTTCTGGGGTGATCCTGACCGATTTGAGAGCGAATTGGACGCCTTCCTCAAACAGGCCTCGCAACGGCAGCCCATAGCCTGCAAATACCGCTGCGCCTACCTCGGCGTGCCCCCTATCTACAGCGACATCTACGACCGCCTGCGCGAGCTGGATGCCGACGTGGTCTTCAACGAGGTTCAAAGGCAGTTCTCTATGCCCCCGTTTGGTGATGATATTGTGAGGCAATATCTTGCCTACACCTATCCCTATAGTGTGTTTGAGCGCCTGGAGGACATCCAGACCCAACTTCGTGAGCGGCAAGTGGATCTTGTTTTCAGCTACACCCAGGCTTTTTGCCATCTGCAGATCGACAACATCCTGCTGAAAAAGCACCTCGACCTGCCCTTCCTTACTTTGGAAGGGGACCAGCCAGAAGAGTTGGACAGCAGGACTCTGCTACGGCTGGAAAGTTTCTTTGAGGTGCATGGATGAAGAGGGTCGCCCTGGGCATGAGCGGCGGCATCGACTCCACGGTTTGCGCCCTGCTGCTCCAACAAAGCGGATATGAGGTGATTGGCGTCACCATGTCCATCTGGGATGAAAACAGCGCCCGGGGCGAGATCAGCGGCGGTTCTTGCTTTGGCCCCCAAGAGAAGGAAAACCTCGTGGCTGCCCGGATGGCTTGCGCAAAACTGGGGATCGAACACCATATAGTTCCCTTGCAACGGGAGTTTGCGACCTGTGTTTTGGACTATTTCCGCTCCACCTATCTGGCAGGCAAAACTCCAAATCCCTGCGTTGTCTGCAACCAAAGCGTCAAGCTTGGCTTTCTGCCGCATCGTTTAAGGCAACTCGGCATACCCTTCGATCTTTTTGCCACCGGCCATTATGTGCGCAACGATTATTCGGAGCAGGCCGGGAGATGGCAGCTTCGCAAAGCCAAAGACCCCGGTAAAGACCAATCCTACTTTCTTTGTTATCTTACTCAGAAGCAAGTGGCCAATACGATCTTCCCCCTGGGGAACCTCACCAAGAGCGAAATACGGGCTCTGGCTGCCAGGCATGGCATGGACTTTATCCTAAGCAGAAAAGAGAGCCAGGACTTCCTCGGCAGCGACCAGTATCCCCTGCTTTTTCCGGATAATTCGTTCGAGCCGGGAAACATGGTCGATCCAGAGGGGAAAATAGTGGGAACCCACAAAGGCATCATACATTATACTGTGGGACAAAGGAAAAACCTTGGTTTGAGCGGAAAAGCTGAACCCTGGTATGTCATCTCCCTGGATGCGGCAAGCAATCAGGTTATAGTGGGGCCCAAACAGTATCTTTTCAAAGACAGACTGACTGCGCAACGCGTCAACTGGCTTTCGATCGAAAAACCTGACAGGGTAATAAGGGCGGAAGCCAAGATCCGTTTTGGCCATGATGCCGCTCCCTGCCAGATCACCCCGACAGCGGAAGACGAGGCAGAGCTTGTGTTCGACACTCCTCAACTCTCCATAACCCCTGGCCAGATGGTGGTCTTTTATTCAGGTGACCTGCTTCTTGGTGGCGGAATTATTAAGTAATATTTATAGCACGGATGCAACACCCGTCATCAAGCAATCCTTTCCGTTCCAAACAGATATCAATCCAGAATATTCTATTTGACACAAAGCAGTGAGGAAAAAAGAGTGGGATATCATGAAGACAGTAAAATGGGATCTTGACCTCAACCCTGAGCAGCTTGAAACGCAAAAGGGCTGGGCTTTTTTCTGCATACAGGGTGACACAGGTCCCCTGTTGTGCGGCTACACGCCCAATCTGGCTAAACGCCTGAGCCTGATTCTCAAGAAAGCTGAGGAAGAAAACATCTACCGTCAGATGAACCTGCAAGCAAGCTCCCTGCAATATGAGTTTTATCCCCAGGCAATGCAGGCTCTGCTGCGCCACAAGGTCTATTGCCTGCAAAACCAACCTGCTTTCCAAAGTAAAATCCTGCCTTGGGAAAACTACTGCTATCTGGCCTTGGATGCTTATCGCTTTCCCTTTGTGAGCATGCAGTCATACACCGATGACGACTGGTTTTACATTGGCCCCTGGCGCAGCAGGTTCTTTCTGGCAGATGTCATGGACAGCCTTTCGCGAATCTTGAAAATCCCCTTTTGCGAGACGGGCACATTCCCCTGCCACAAACTTGACAGCCAGGTCTGCAAAGGCTATTGCCTGGCCCTGCAAGAAGAGCTTTCGCAAAAAGCAAGGCCTGATCTGGGCAAGCTTCAGACGCTGTTGGAAGAAGCCTTTACACATCCGGATAATGGCATTTTGGAATTGGTGGCCAAAGAACGGGACAACTACTTCGATGACCTGGAGTTTGCCAAGGCGGATTTACTCAACGATGAAGTGGAAATCTTGAAAAAATACCGTGAATGGCTTGAATTTCTCATCGCCAGCAAGTCGATAGCCCTGGATGGGCCGGATTTTTCCGTGGAAGGCGGAATGCTGAGAACCTGTAAGCTGGATGGCATACTCTATGAGTTTGCGCGGCCTGCGCTATCGTTCAGACCCAACGAAAAACTGGCGCTGAATCTGCAGGATGTGGATGAGGCGTGGATTGTCTATCAACACCTAAAAACGAACCAAGGAACAATATATGTATCAAAAGATCAGTGAATTAGAGATTGTAAAAAACAGCAAACAGGGCAAGGTGAGGGATATTTATGACCTGGGCAATGAGCTTCTGATAGTGACTACCGACCGCATCTCCGCCTTTGATGTGGTATTCGCGGAGGAAATTTCCGGTAAAGGAAAGATACTCAACCAGATCGCCCTGCACTTTTTTGAGCTAACCAGGGATATCGTGCCGAACCACCTGATCAGCGCAAAAGTTCAGGATTATCCAGCAGAATTCGCTGAATACAGGGACTATCTGGAAGGCCGCAGCATGTTGGTGAAGAAGACCCGAGTTATCCCCTTTGAATGCATCGTTCGGGGCTACATCAGCGGCTCTGCCTGGGCTGAATACACAAAGAACGGAACCGTGGGCGGCATGATGGTGGCGGAGGAACTGAAGGAAAGCCAGAAGTTTGTGCACCCTCTGTTTACGCCATCCACAAAAGCTGAAGCCGGTCATGACGAAAACATAAGCTATCGTGAGATGCTGAACTGCATGGATGAGCGTATAGCGGTGTTTTTGAAAAACAAGTCTCTGGCGGTTTATAACTTTGCCCATGAGATGCTACTCAAGGCGGGGATCATTCTGGCGGATACCAAATTTGAATTTGGCACCATAGGAAACCAGATCTATCTGGTTGACGAGATATTGACTCCAGATTCATCAAGGTTCTGGCCCGCCGAGAGCTATGAAGTGGGAAAAAGCCCCGCCAGCTATGACAAACAATATATCCGCGACTTTCTGACCCAAAGCGGTTGGAACAAACAGCCTCCTGCTCCCCATTTACCAGATGAGGTGATCCGCAAAACCCTGGATAAATATGAGCAGATCAGAAAAATAATCATTGGAGATTGAGAGCCGCATGATGACAACGATTTGCCTCGTCGATGACGAAGAAGAATTGATTTCGAATTTGAAGATAGAGCTTGAATCGCTGCGTCCGGACTGGAGGATTCTGGCATATTCCAATGGTATGGATGCTCTCAGGCAGATAATCCAGGGCAGGGTAAACCTGCTGCTCACCGATATCGCCATGCCCGATATGGATGGATACGAGTTGTATTGGAGAGTCAAAGACCACGACCCCTCGATTCCCGTGATCATGATGACCGGATTCGGCTATGATCCCAACCATGTGCTGGTGAGGGCAAAGTCCGACGGCCTCAAGGATGTTCTGTATAAACCATTCGATACCGAGAGGCTGATAGAGCTTATCAATCACAAACTCACAGAAGGGAAGTGATTTGTCCAGCCAGGACTTGATATCCCGGCATTTGTTGCGCAGATCCTGGCTGAGCAGGGCGTTGATCCCGCTCTCCCAAATCAACGCCTTCTATCAGAGGATACGCAGGAAAAAAGCGGCGCAAAGCGCCTGGCGAGCCCCCTGCAAGGTGATCAGCATCGGCAACATCACCAGCGGAGGCAGTGGCAAGACCCCCTTTTGCATATATCTGGCTCAATTGCTCCGGGCAGAAGGGCTCGCGGTGGCGGTCTCGCACAGAGGCTACAAGGGCGCGCTTGAAAGCACTCCCACCCTGATATCCAGGGGTGCTGGCTCCCTCTACGATGTATATGACACGGGAGATGAAGCCGGCCTGATTGCCAAGCGTCTGTCCGGAATTCCGGTTGTGGTTGGCAAAGACAGGCGAGCGGCCCTGACTCTGCTGCTGTCGCAGTTTCCGGCAACCGATGTGGTGATCCTGGACGATGGTTTTCAACATCAGAAAGTGGCGCGGGATATAGATTTTGTCTGTTTCGATTCGCAAACTGGCCTGGGCAACGGGTTGTTGCTGCCGGCAGGTTATCTGCGGGAGCCTCTCGACGCCATCACTCACGATGATGTGTCAATTGTGAACTATAAAGGACAGAAAACTCCCAGTCCAGCCTTCCTGGCTCAGTTAAAAAAACAGTCTGAGCAGTTGTTTCATTGCCAGATGGCCCTGTCTGCCTACGTGGATACGGCTGGCGCAACTGTGGCGGCGGAAGACCTGGCGCAGGAGCGCTGTGTGCTGGTCAGTGGAATTGCCAATCCAGCATCGTTTTCAGAAGCTGTTGCAGCTTCCGGGATCAAAGTACGGAAACATTTAGTCTATGTAGATCATTATCATTATTCGGATCCCAAAGTGATAGCCAGGATTGCCACCCTTTGCGGGAAGCTGGGCGCCACACGCTTGATCTGCACCGAAAAGGATCTGATGAAGCTGAACCGCTATTCCCACCTGCTTCCACCTTTGGTGGCACTGCGCATAGATGCCGCATGCACAGAACAAGAACAACTTCTATCCCTAATCTTGAACAGGCTGAACCTTGCATATATCTCTGGATAAGATCCAACTGATCCACTTTTTCCTGATATCGTTTCTGGTATCGCGTCTCATGATTCGCCATAAGCTGCCTGAACGCTTGTTGTACTGGCTGTTCGAAGAAAAGCACATCAGCATCTCCAGGCTTGCCCTGATCATCATCCTCTCCACATCACTGCTATCGGCCGTGATAGCCAATGTTATCTCGCTGCTGGCTGTCTTGCCTGTAATCTTGCTTTTGCAGGAAGAATACACCGGTAGCAAAAAAGATAAGCGTAAGTTTTCCACCATGATCATGCTGGCCGCGATCTGGGGAGCCAATATCGGCGGCATGGGCATGTTGACCGGGACCACGACCAATGGCGTGTTGATTGGGATGCTGGAAACATTCCGTTTCCAAGAAAGCGCATCCTTCACATTTCTCTCCTGGTTGATCTGGGGTCTGCCTTTGAGCCTGCTGTTGTGTGTTTTGGGATGGCTGGTGCTCAGGATGGTGTTTCAGCCCGAGAGCAAGCTGTCAGGCAGCAGCATCAGGGCAAGGCTTCAGCAGCCTGAGAACTCTACACGAGGCCAGAGAATCACCATCTGGCTGGCATTGTTCTTTATCTTCAGCTCCGCTCTCCTCTCGCTGGCCATGAGCTTACTGAAACAGCATGGCAGCCTGGTGTATGCAGTTACCGTTGTCTGGACCCTCCTGTTTCTGTGGATTCTGTTTGTGCCTAAGTTCAATTTGACCGAAGGGACTAAGTCTCGTCTGCTAAGGTATCAGGATGTTATCCATGGTATTCCCGCCCGCGGAATACTCTGGATGTTGATAGGTGTGGCGGTGACCGTGGTGCTCTATTTTTTGGGAATACCAAAAGCCATTGCTACTGCCGCCATGGATTGGGTTCAGGCAGATCATTCGCTACTGATGCTCTTGATTATAATCGCCCTTGTGACGACCTTTGCCACAGAGATTGTAAGTAATTCGGTGATCCAGATCGCCATGTTTGTAACCCTCTTTCCTCTGAGCAGGGCCTGTCCGCAGATCTCAACGGAAATAATGCTGATCATCACTCTCACTTCCACCTGCGCCTTTATGACACCTATCGCTACTCCCAGCAATGGTTTAGGGTTTGGAACGGTAAAGAATATCTCCCTGGGTTATATGCTGGTTGCCGGATTTGTGATGAACCTGGCCAGCGCGGTGCTGATCAGCCTCTGGGTGCACTATGTGGTGCCCATCGTTTTAGCCTGGTTCGCATAGGCGACCCACTGGGCTGCTACCGCTATGGCCGCGGTTTCCGCTCTGGTGATCAGGCTACCCAGGGTTACCGACCGCAAACCTGTAAAAAGCCCATACTCAGCCTCTCCCCAACCCCCTTCCGGACCGATCAGGAAACAAGGCCTGGCTGAACTGCCCAGCCCCGCCTGCCAGATCCAGACACCATCCCGCCTTTCCGAACAAAGCACGGGAGTGAAACCCTGCCTGTCAATCTCCCGCAAAGCCTCCTCCAGATTCAGAACGGGATTCACCTCTGGCAGCCAGGGATTATCGCATTGCTTGATCGCCGCCAGCGCCAACCTCGCAAAGCGTTCAACCGTATTTGAACCGCCCTGGCGCACCGAATACTGGGTTTGCATGGGAAAGAACTTTGTTGCCCCTAACTCTGTGCACTTTTCCACCAGCAGTTCATCATGCCTGTTTTTAAGCAGGGAAAAAGCAATGGCAAATTGATGCTCCGGCGGCTGAACCTCAGTTATCTCCAGGATTTTCAAACACGCTACCCGGCTGGTCATGGACAGCAACTCCGCCCTGGCTAAAAAACCAGCTCCGGAATTCAAAAGGATAGGTTCCTGCTGGCGGCGTTTCGTCACCTTCAAATGGTGGAACTCCTCATTCTCCAGCCAAATGGTGTCTTCCCTGGCCAGCTTGTTCAATCCGGGAAAGTAGTAGGAAGGCATTTGCTTGCGGTTTAGGTAAACAGGTCTCTCAGCTTGTCGCGAAAGCTCTTGCCTGGCTTGAGCACCCTTTTGTTGTCAAATTCGCGGATTCTCTGATACAGTTCTGTCTCCTCGCGGGATAGCCTGGTGGGGGTGATCACGTTCACCCGCACAATCAGGTCTCCCCTGGAGTATGAATTCAGTCCCTGGATGCCTTGTCCCTTGAGGCGAAACAGTCTTCCGCTCTGTGTTCCCGCCGGCACCTTCATCTTGGCGTTGCCACTCAAAGTGGGCACCAGGATTTCAGCCCCCAAAACAGCTTGGGATACATTGATGGGGAACTCGAGGATTATATTGTTGCCGTCTCTTTCAAAAACATCATCCTGCTTTTCATGGATCAGCACCAGAATGTCGCCGTGCGAGCCTTTGCGGGGGCCGATATTGCCCTGTCCGCGCAGGCGTATATACTGATTCTCTTCCACCCCTGCAGGGATCTTGACCGTGATTTCCTTGACCTTGCCCATCCTGCCTTCGCCGTAGCACTTGCTGCATTTGTTTTGAATGATCTTGCCCTCGCCACGGCAGGAAGGACACTCGGAAACGGTCTGCATCTGGCCAAACAGAGACTGGCGCACAGTGCGCACCTGGCCTGTGCCACGGCATTGGGTACATGTGTCCACCTTGCCATTGGCGCTGCCGCTGCCGTCGCACTTGTCGCAGGCATCCTTCACGCTGAACTTTATGTTTTTCTCCGTGCCCAGAGCGATCTCTTGCAAGGTAAGCGACAACTCTATCTGCAGGTCTTCGCCCCGGTTTGAGCTTCTGCCGCGGCCGCCGCCGAATCCCCCTCCCCCAAACAGGGTGTCGAAGATCGAGCTGAAACCTCCGCCAAAGAGGTCACTGATATCATCGAACCGGCTGAAATTGCTCCAGCTGAAGCCTCCGTTGCCAAACTGCTGGTCTATGCCCGCGTGGCCATATTGATCGTAGATTTGCCTTTTATCTTTGTCGGACAGTACCTCATAGGCTTCAGACGCTTCTTTGAACTTCTCTTCAGCCTCTTTGTTATCCGGGTTCTTATCGGGATGAAACTGCATCGCGAGCTTGCGATAGGCCTTCTTTATCTCTGCTTCATCCGCGGTTTTGGGTACACCCAACACCTCATAATAATCTCTTTTGCTCATTTAATCTCCAAAAACCTGATAAAGAAGCGGGCGGGCATAGTCGTTGCAGACTAAGCCTGCCCCACTACTTTGAAAACAAGCTCTATTTATCGTCCACCACTTCAAAATCAGCGTCGATGGGCTCGTCTTTACCGGATTTATCTTCCTGTTGAGTTCCGCTCTGGGCGAAATCTTCCGGATTCACTCCGGCTGCATTGGGATCAAAGCCTTGTCCGCCAGTTTCCTGGCCTTGCTGAGCCTGCGAGTAGATGATCTCACCCAGGCGTTGCGCTTTTTGAGCCAGTTTTTCCTTGATGGATGCCAGTTCTGAAGCTTCGGTGGCTTTTTCCATCGCTTCTTTGGCGTTTTTCAGTTCGGCTTCCAGTTCGCCGCGTTCAGTATCTGACAGTTTGTCGCCATACTCTTTCAGGCTCTTTTCGGTGCCAAAGATCAGGCTGTCCAGCTCGTTTTTGGCAGTGATGAATTCCTGGCGCTTCTTGTCTTCATCGGCGTGCATCTCCGCATCCTTGATCATGCGTTCGATGTCTTCCTTGCTGATGTTGCCAGCCCGGTCAATGACGATCGACTGCTCTTTGCCGGTGCCTTTGTCCTTGGCTGCCACGTGCAGCAATCCATTGGCGTCAAGATCGAAAGTGACTTCGATTTGCGGAACTCCGCGGGGCGCGGATGGAATGCCGACCAGATCGAATCTGCCCAGAGATTTATTGTCCTGCGCCATAGGCCGTTCGCCTTGCATGACATTGATCGTAACTGCTGTCTGGTTATCTGCGGCGGTCGAAAAGACCTGACTCTTTTTGGTGGGTATGGTGGTATTGCGCGGGATCAAGGCCGTCATCACACCCCCCAGGGTCTCGATACCCAGGGTAAGGGGCGTCACGTCGAGCAGCAACACTTCGCTGACGTTGTCATCGCCGGAAAGGATGGCACCCTGGATCGAGGCTCCAGTCGCCACCACCTCATCCGGATTCAGACTGCGGTTGGGCTTCTTGCCAAAGAACTTTTCCACGGCATCCTGCACCGCCGGGATACGGGTGCTTCCACCCACCAGCAACACTTCCTGAATGTCGCCCACGCTCAGTTTGGCGTCGTCCAGGGCTTTCTTGCAAGGTCCAAGGGTGCGTTGCACCAGATCTTCAGTAAGACGGTTGAACTCGGCGAGGCTCAGATCCAGGTTCAGGTGTTTGGGGCCTGTGGCGTCCGCCGTAATAAAGGGCAGGTTGATGTTTGAGACCTGGGTTCCGGAAAGCTCGATCTTGGCCTTTTCAGCCGCTTCTCTCAGGCGCTGCATGGCCATGGGATCGCGGGAAAGATCGATGCCTTCCTGCTTTTTGAACTGATCGAGGATCCAATCTATGACCCGCTTGTCAAAGTCGTCGCCGCCCAGATGGGTGTCGCCGTTTGTGGAAAGCACTTCCACCACTCCCTGGGATATATCCAGGATAGAGATGTCAAAGGTGCCTCCACCCAGGTCATACACTGCCACTTTCTGTTCTTTTTTATTTTCCATGCCATAGGCCAGAGCCGCGGCAGTGGGTTCGTTGATAATCCGCTTCACATCCAGTCCGGCGATCTTGCCGGCGTCTTTGGTGGCCTGGCGCTGGTCATCATTAAAATAGGCCGGCACGGTGATGACGGCTTCCGTGACAGGCTGTCCCAGATAGGCTTCCGCGGTTTCCTTCATCTTGGTCAGGACCATCGCGGAGATTTCCTGCGGAGTGTAGTCTTTGTTTTCGGTGTCGATATGCACCGCCGCCTGTCCCTTCAGGCCGGATTTGACTTTGAAGGGAACCTGCTGGATTTCGTTTCCAACCTCGTTGAACGCGCGTCCCATAAAGCGTTTGATCGAAAACACGGTGTTTACAGGATTGGTGACTGCCTGACGCTTGGCCAGTTGGCCAATCAGACGCTGTCCATCTTTGGTGAATGCCACCACAGACGGAGTTGTGCGTCCGCCTTCGGCGTTGGTGATCACCACCGGTTTCCCGCCTTCCACAACTGCTACGCAGGAGTTAGTCGTTCCAAGGTCTATTCCAATTATTTTTCCCATTTTTCCTCCATGGTACTTATATCTCAGTTTACTTTTATTTCTATTGTTTCAGAACCGTTTCCGCCGGAGCTTTCCTCACTCTCGCTTTCCGGTTCCTGTTTTTCTTGCTCAATTTTACCGGAAGATACTGCCACCCTCACCGGGCGCAGCACCTTGCCGTTCATCAGGTAGCCGTTTTGGATCACGGCTGCCACAAGGTTTTCCTCATACTCGCTGGGGATGTGTGCCAGGGCATCGTGCAGGGAGGGATCAAATTCCTTTCCCAGGGCCTCGATCCTGACAACCCCTTCTTTTTCCAAAACAGTGCGTAGCTGCTGCTCGATCATCTGAACGCCGACCACAAAGCTGTCAGTCTTCTTTTCTTCGCTCACCTGCTGCAAAGCCCGCTCAAAGTTGTCTGATACATCGCAGATTTCCAAAGCCAGCTTCTGGGTGGACAGCTTGATCCAATCGCTTTTTTCCTGTATGCTGCGCCGGCGGTAGTTCTCAAACTCTGCCATGCTGCGCAGGTATTTATCTTTCCATTCGGCGCACTCTTTTTCCAAATCGGCAAGCTTCGCGTCCATCTCTTGCGTTTCCAGTTCAGGTTCCGGTTCTGCTGTCTGTTCTTTCTGGCACGCCATTTCTTCCGCGTCCATGTTCAGCTTGTCTTTTTTCTTCTTCGTTGACATCCTTGTTACTCCTATTTGACAACCATCATGCCTTTGCGTGTGGTTTCGGTGATGGTCTTGGTGATATCCCTGATCAGGGGGATCAGCTTTCGGTAGTCGGTGCGCAAGGGAGTGACCACACCCAGATAGCCAGGTATGCCAAACACCTCATAGCGGCCGAAGATCACGCTGAAGGCTGACCACTCCGGAACGTTGAAATCTTCACCCATCAGGATCCTGGCTCCAGCGCCCGCATCTGACTTGCGCATCAGACTCAGCAGGCTGTCCTGCCTTTGGATGAGGTTCATAAAGCTCAGGATCACATGCTTGGAATCAAACTCCGGCTGTTCCAGGAAATTGATGCTGCCGTCATAGTTGATATAGAAATCGCTGATATCGATAAAAGCCTTGTGCAGCTCGCGCAGAAACATGCTCACCAGGGCATTGTCCTGATACATGTTTTCCCGCATCTCCACCAATACTTTGTTGGCTATGTCATAGATGCGCAGTCCGGCCAGTTCGTCATTCAGATAACGCACCAGTTTCCTGAGCTGGCCCTCGGTGATCTCATAATCGAGCTTCATGACAACCGTCTTGTCCAGGCCGGAATCCAAACTCATCACAAATATATACTTTCGGTTGCCGATCGAAAACACATCCAGCTTGGCCAGATATCCGTTGGATACTTCTGGTTCTGCCACAAAACTGAGCTGATCCGTCTCCCTCGCCAGCAGTTGCATGATGTAATGGAGCGCCAGGGGCGTGTCTTTGTAATGCTTGATCAGCATCTCGCGCAGCAGGTCCATGCCCCGGAATGTCACCTTGTTGTGCTCGGGAGCTATCATTTGCAGATAGTGCCGGTAGCCCTTGATGGTCGGAATCCTGCCCGCCGAGGTGTGAGGCTGATAGATCAGGTTCTTCTCTTCCAGCTTCATCAGATCCAGGCGCAGCGTGGCCGAGCTCACCTCCTGCAAATACTTTTCGTTCAGGACGCGAGACGAAACCGGCTCATTGCACAATATGAATTCATCAACAAGAGCCATCAGGGTCTGATTAAGTCTGAGCTGATTCTTTTTCATTAATTCATCACCATTGTTATTTTAACTTAGCGCTCGCACTCCATAAGTGCTAAGCTCAAGGACAAACTAATCGGAATGCGATAATTGTCAATCTAAAGGTGAGAGTGCTAAAAAATATTTTCAGGGGATTGGCAGAACTAAGGTGATATTCACCCTCAGACCGTTATAAACCCCCACCAAAACTTCAAATGGCACTCACTTGTAAAAACAGGGATAACGTCTTACACTAATTCGCTTTCATCAAGCTATTATTTGCAATTTGTAATTTGACATTCTCTGGTAAAGTCCGTGGAGTGATGAAATGCTGAAAGAAGCCACGAAACAAGCGTCAACAAGCTACATACCGTGTCATCCCGGGCTGTCGGGGTCCTCGCCAAAGCGCGTAGCGGTTTGGTGGGGTGGATAGACCCGGGATCCAGTGTCCAGGGGTGGCAAAGTCCGTTTGCCACAGAGACCGAAGGTCTCTTCCATACAGGCAACTCCGTTGCCTCTGCCGAACAGACTTCGGCAGCCCAGCCCAGAAGCAAACCAAGCTAAGTTATTAAACCGTGTCATCACGGCCTGCGAGCCGTGATCCAGTCTTTTAGAAACAACCACCCGACCCCGAAACAAACCACACCAAACCATAAAACTGTGTCATCACGGCCTGCCGGGGTCCCCGCCAAAGCGCGCAGCGGTTTGGTGGGGTGGCTTGAGCCGTGATCCAGTCTTTTAAAGCTCCAAACAATCACTCAGCTTGAGAACAACCACCATAAACATCACCTGACAAGGGTAACCTTTTTACTCAAGGCCCCTATCCCATTGACCTTCAGGTTGAGAATGTAAACACCGCTGGAACACTGCTTGCCAGCTTCATCCCTGCCATCCCAATAGCTAAACTGTTCACCTGACTTGCCGGGATCAAGCGCGATGCTCTTTACTTTTTGCCCCTTGATGTTGTAGATGTCTATGCTTGCGCTTGTTACCCTTGTTTTGTCATTGCATCGATTGGAAGGCAGAATAACCTTGAGATTGGTGTAAACCGTAAAGGGATTGGGATAGGCGGCAAGCTTCGGGGCAGGAAGTTCCGGAACAACCGGATCGTCACTATCCACCCATGGCTTCGAGCCGTACTCATAACAGCCCATGTCGATGCGACCGTCCCAGATGCGCCAGTTGCCTGCCAGATCGTAAGGAAGCAGGCCAAGGCCCTCCGTGTCCGGAGTCCCGCCGTTGATGCAGGGTGAGGCGGCGGAAAGGCTGTAATAGAGCGGATCGTTGGTATCGTCACCACCCAGAAAGAGGGGGTTGCCAGTGATATTGGTATCAGAGTAGTTAATTGTACAACCAATCCATGGCCAAATATCGCTATAACCATTCCGGATCAGGTTGTTTTCGAGGGTCAATGTAGTAGTTATACCAGATCCATCCATGGGATTGATGGCGATTTCCTTGGACCTGTTGTTATAGAAAATGCAGTTCGATATATTCACGATACCGTTTACCATCAGGGCTTCACCATTCCCGTTTTGCCCGGCAAAGGTACAATTCACTATATTCATCAGAGGATAATCTCTACCATGAAAGATAACTCCGCGCTCATTGCAGGTGATATTTGAAAACAAACAATTCTGTATGGTGTACTGTCTTTGAGTTGGTGTGGTATATGTACCACCAAAACTAAGAGCCTGCGAATCATCATCTGACATTGCCAGATTAGTAAATACCGTGTTTTCCAATTGAAAATGCTCACCCAACTCAATCCAAACGAGTGGATATCCCCATACTTCATTACTGACAAATGTGTTGACCGCATTTCTGAAAACTGAGTTCCGGATTATTCCGGTGATGTAGCCATCACTATATAAAAGCCCCATACCATCTGTAGTGCAATCCTCAATTATTATCCTATCCCAAAGGCAATTAGAGGCATAAGTGATGGTTATGATAGCAATCAAATCCGGACTCAGTTCATGCATCCTGAGGTTTTTCAATTGCAGCGATTCTTCTTTAAAACCCCAAATCGCGCAACTGTTGTCCGATCCAGCGGAAGTAATGGACAGGTCCTCCAAGCTGGCGTGGCTCTGGTAAAAGCTACTAAACACCTCTAAAGCAATGCTAGTTACATTGGCATAAAATGGGTCCATTTCACCCACTACCTGAGTATCTTCAATTCCCGCACCCCTGACCCTTACCCAGCTTTTCAGGGGAATTGGAAACACCTGCTGGTTGGCGGTGCGGGAATATGTCCCCGGTAGAATATGCACCGTCTTAGGGTTCGAACTGTCAGAGGCAATCCTGTGAATTGCCGTTCTGATCGTCTTGAGGGCTGTCGAGGGACTCAGACCGTCGTTGGCGTCGTCTCCCTCCGGAGACACGTAGAGGTCGTGGTTAATCTCCTGGTGATGGAACGCCTGGGCGTCTATCAGTAGTTCAAATTCATTGCCGGAAGCCCTGAAAGCCGCGGCATAGAAACTGCTGGGATTGGCTACCGTGAACATTTCGAGAGGAATGCTCAGGTCATTGTTGATCGAGTGGGCAACGATATCCTGCCCCGCCCCGGCTGTGTTGTTGTATATGGAACAGCGGTTAACCGGATCAAAGGTGACATTGACATATCCCATATAACCATTGATATATATACCGCCTGCAAATTTGTAGGCATGGTTGTCATATATTCGAACTCCACTCAGCACTGTCGTGCTCTTAAACATATTTATGCCTGCTCCGTATGGAGAAGCATTTCCAAATAGTGAACAATTTGTAATTACTGATGTGCTGTTCTCCCCTAATGATATTCCTGTCCTGCTATTAGTTATGGAAAAGCCACGGATACTGATGTTCTGGACATTTTGGTTGACTCTTATGCCTCGCGCATTCAGGCCGCCATCAATGATGGTTGAAGCAATATATGAGGGGTCATTGGAGGTATATTCCAAACTTACGATAACGATATTGTTTACAGAAATATTTACATTCTCCATATACCTGCCCGGGTACACAAGAATTGAATCCCCGGGTGACGATGCTGTAACCGCCGTTTGAATACTGGAATATTGCCCTGCTCCAGAGATATCGACTATTCTGGTTACGGCACGCAGCCCCATGCCCATCAAACACAAGAGCCCGGCTATGATCAATCTATATCTTTGCATGTCAACTCCCCATAAGCGGGGAGGGCGTAAGGCTGTGCCCCAGATGCTGGCGCAAGACTCCACCCCTTGTTTTTACGGCTCTTTGAGGGCATACGACACTCCTCGTTACTAACAATCTTATTATTGCAAAGCTACTAAGCGCATTTTGTCATCTGATAAATACAGGTCAAGTTCTTTTTTCGCTTTGTTGGTATCCGCGGCTGACGCCGCATGATATTTTCTCGGTTGCGTTATCACAATTGGCTTTCGTTAAGCACGATACTCTTACGCTTGTATTTTCATAAATGGCTCTCTGTCCGCATGAAGTCCATTGAGCCCAAAGCGTCTGGTGGCAATATGAAGCCAGTCCTGGCTCAATGAACTCCATGCTGGCTGGTTTGGAGTTCAAGCCGGCAATGTAAGCTTCACTGTTTTTACCAATTCCAGAGCCGGCTTTGACTTCAAACATTTTTATTCAAGACTGGCTCCTGGCTCAAGCGGTTCACGCGGATATTCGCGGATAATTCAAGGGCTGCCGAAGTCTGTTCGGCAGAGGCAACGGAGTTGCCTGTTTGAAAGAGACCTCCGGTCTCTGTGGCAAACGGACTTTGCCACCTCTGGGGAATTGGATCCCGGGTCAAGCATAGCTTGCCCGGGATGACACGGTGTATAGTCTTGTGTGTTTTGTTTTAGGCTCGGTTGGTTGTTTCTAAAAGACTGGATCACGGCTCGCAGGCCGTGATGACACAGTTTTGTGGTTTGGTGTGCTGTGTTTTAGGGTCAGGTGGTTGTATGTAGCCTCAAAAGACTGGATCACGGGTCAAGCCCGTGATGACGCAGTATATAGTCTGGTGGAACCTGCTACGGGGAACCTTCCACCTTTCCACCTTTCCACCTCAAAAAACACCTTTCCACCTATCGTAGCACCTATATATTATGAGGGGATGGGCCTCATTTGCATCACCCTCCCAGGACTGGGTCTTCCTGGGGTCAACCTTATAATTTATAAGGATGACCTAAGGATGATGGCATCAAATGCAGTAGCAGCAAGGGACGGGGCTATGAAGGAAAAGCGGGTTTCCTTCCCTTGCCAGCTTATGCTGAGCCAGAGGGCCGTCAATAAGCCCTCATATCCTCATCGCTAACTGACCGCTCATTGAACGCTGATCAACCGCCGAGCGGAGAATCAACCGGCGGTCAATGGGGCATATATCGGAGTTCAGGCTATGAGGGCGGAAAAATCCTGGTCAGTACAAGCACTGAACGGCAGCCGCCCCTTGTTCTTAGGGCAGGATAACCGTCTTCAAAGTCCGAACCTGCTCACCCAGTCTCAGGGAAACAAGGTAAACACCGCCTTTCAGTCCCTTCAGCAGGCTGGTGTCAAGTTCTATCTTGTTTATACCCAATTTGATATCTGGGTTATATTCAAGCAGTTTCTGTCCTTTTATGTTATAACTACTTATATTGCACCTTGATACTTTCTTATCTACATCGAACTGAAGATACTGGAGGCCCCGCGTGGGATTTGGATAAAGCATTACAGTTCTAAGAGATGCAGGCTGTAAATCATCGCTGTTGGCCAGGATGTTCACGGTAACTGATTCCGACGCCTGCGAATAATGGTCTCCATATTGTGCTTTCAGATAGAAGGTATAGGTGCCGGGCAGGAGAGGCGACACCAAATAGCTGTTGGCCGTTGCTTCCACCACCTGCAGCAGCTCGGAATTCATATAAATATGGTAGCTGTCGGGGACAAGATACTGAGACGGCTGAGTCCAGGTGAGCAGCACTGAACAGGTTGTAGGTTGGGTATAGGTAACATTCGCAGGAGCAGGATAATAGATGCCGAGGCTGCCATCCGGATTGAGCCGCATGGCACCGATATCCATGCTGGAATACCCTTGCTCCCAGGCAAGGACAGACCACTCATCAGGATGCACCGCAACGTCAAAGTGGCCCTTGGACACCGCCGTGCTGGCCAGGCAGGTTGCCTCATTCCAGCCCATATTGCCGTTTGACCGCCAATGGGACGCGTAGAGGTTGTCCCCTCTTCCATAGAGCACAACGGAACCGGTGCTGATCTGATAAGCGGCGATGGAATTGACTTCCATAGTGCCGAGGTCGATGATGTTGGGGGCGATATCCCCCCAGAGGCGGTTTCCGGAGTAGTCCACCAGTTGCCTTGCCAAACCGAACTGGCCCTGGAGCGCGTCGGTTATCCTGAAATACGCGTAGATACGCTCGCTGGCGGGGTCAACTGAAAGTTTGGGATAAAACTGCTGATTGATTGAATCCACGCTGAGCAAAACGCCGTTGGCTGGCATGCTGGCAGTTCCGTCGGAGCAAATCCGTTGGACATAGACATCGTTATCGTCATTCATATCACGGTCTTCATACCAGGCCAGAACGCAGCCTCCCTGTCCATCCGGCTCGAAGGGGATCAGTTGTTCCCAGGCGGGGATGCCGCCCTGGTTTGTCACCACGGCAGTCCACAATCTGCTGCCTTCCGGTGTATATTTTGCCACATAGACGGTCCGGTAGGGAGCCCAGAAAGGACCGGTGTCGTGGTAGTATTTGAGCAGGATATTGTTGCCGTCAGCCTGGATGATCTGGGGCCAGGTAACGCTTCCTTCGTTTTCGGAAATGCTCAGCCCGTTCTCTCCCCAGAGCTTCTGCCCTGTGGCGCTGAGCCTGTTTATCCCGATGCTTGTGTTAGTGCCGAGCCGCTGCCATGCCACGTAACAACTGTTGTCCGCAGAGTTGAATATCACGGGCGACATATTGGAATAAGTGGGATCTGTGTCCTGAGTGAGGGCGATCCCATTCGCGCCCCAAAGAAATTCTCCCGCGGGGTTTATCTTGTAAGCCAGCACGTTGTTGACTTCGGAGTTGCGGATGTCCTGAAAGGTAATGACCGCGTTCTGGTCGTTGTCAACCGTCAAGGCATACTCGGTGAGCCAGGACATCTGATTGTGGTCGCTCACCAGTATCCCCGCCGGATCAGGCCAGACGTATTCGCCAGTCGGTGAAAGCAACTGTAGCCATACCTTATACATGCCGCCGCCGTTGTCAAACCTGCAGACATAGGTATGCCCGTCCGGGGTGACGGCGACCTTGGGAAGCACCTGCTCCGCGTCAAAAGCGGCGATCAAGCTGGGATTTTGGGGATCGACGCTCCATTCTCCGCAGAGGCTGGAAGCAAGCAATAAACATAGAACAAGCAACACCAGGTTTTTCATGATACACCTCACAATAGTCACTGTTTCCTTCATTTTACCCTTCCCCATATTTAGTCAAGCTTTTTATTGGGTGCCGGTATCCATATTAAAGGATTAGGGGGCGAAATTGCGCCACGACACCGGTTCTCATCCCGCCTCCGCGTTGCGTTTCGCGGAAGCGGAGGAAGCGTTGGACATTCGGGACAGCTATTGGGAAACCTTTGCCCTGACAGCCAGATAGCCGTATTTGTCACCGGAGATTCCTGCCAGTCGTTCCAGAATTTTCCACACGCCCAGGGGAAACCGGCGACAGAGGGCATTGATCCTGAGCACATCCAGGGCCCTGTGGTAAAAGAGCTTAGTTGCCTCAACCCGGAAGCTGTTTTTAACCAGCAAAGCAGCCAGGGATTCCCGGTTGAAGCTGTGCAGATGCGCATTCATGGGGGTTTTTTGGTTGCAGTGGATGCAGAGAGAATAGCTGATAACTTCTTTGTAAGGCACTGTGACCAAAAGCGTTCCATCCGGATTGAGCCTTTCCCGGATGCTGCGCAGGGCTAATTCCGGTTTCACCAGGTGTTCCAAAACCTCCAGGGCCACGGCGAGGTCGAATTTGCCGAGGTCCGGTATCGCGCAGGCATCGGCGTAAACTGTTTTAATCGATGGGTTTTCCTTTTTTATCCTGGCCAGGTTTTCCTCGCTGAGATCCAAAGCGGTCACCTCAGCCCCCAGCCTGGCCGCGGCCAGACTGAACCAGCCCCTGCCGCTGCCCACGTCCAAAACACGCATTCCGGGTTTGATTTCGCATAGCGAAAGGGTGTACTGTGTCCTGCGGATTTCCCCCGGGGTGAGTTTCTCGGGGCGAAAATAGTCGAAAACCAGTGCGTCCTGGTGGTAATGTTCCTTGTAGTCCATGTTTTGATCCCTATGGATGTTTGATTTCATTGCTCAGGCACTTCAGGTTGCTGAATCGTGTCCTGCTTGATTTTCATATCCGATGTAGCCTGCCGGCGGCTGGGGGAGCGGTCAAGGAAAATATTCAACAGATCAGGAGGGAAAGATCCAGCCTTCCCTGCTCACCTGGAGGGTGTAGAGCTCTTCCGCGCCCATCCCCAGCAGGACGGTCAAGACATCATACAAAGACGGGCTGGCCAGGCTTTTCCCGATCTGCAACTGATTCTCTTTCCAATGCCATTTTACTACAATCTGCTTCAGATCATAAGCCTTGGAACGCTTTTCCGTGCTTTTGTTGAACATCCTGGAGGATAAAGCGCTGAATTCAGCCAGGCTCTTGTCGGTCTGCTGCCTGTGCCGCTCTGAGATCAGGATGCCGACACGTTCACCCCAGGGTATCGGAGCCTTGGCGGCCAAAGGTTCGCAGCCCAATATCTGAAACTCCGGTATCATGCCGCCGCTGAATCCAGCCTTGATCTCTTCAGCCGTATAAGCTTGATAAAAAGACAGATCCACATACTCGCAGGCGCTTTCCACACCCAGAGGAAGGGGCGGGCAAAGGCTGGCTTTGGGATGCGGAGAAAAGCCCTGGGTGAAAACTGTCTGCAGGGAAGCCTGGCCAATAATGCGGAAAAGCATCCGCATCCAGTCGAGATGAGAGATAAAGCGCAGCACACCGCTTTTGCTGTAATAGATACGATATCTGAACTGCCTTTGCTGCGCCGCGCGTGGCCTGGGGGTTGGGATAGCCCCGATAAGCTGCCCAGGCGCAGGCGAGGGCTGGGCGTTATCAGTATGCAGCGCCTCATCGCAGATGCCGCAGGCGGAACAAAGCTCCCGGCAATCCGGCGTGCTCTCTTCCCTGGAGGCTTTATCCCATTCCGCTTTTAGGAACCCCGCGCAGATTCCCAGATCGACAAAATCCCAGGGAAGGCTGGTTCCGGGCCGCTTTTCCCGCAGGTATTGGTCCAGATCCAAGCCACATTCAGCGGCGGCTTCCCGCCAGAAAGAGAAATTGAAGCACTCATGCCAGCCATCGAACAGCGCCCCTTTCTGCCAGGCAAGCTTTAAGAGCTCCGCGCAGCGTTGATCCCCCCTCGAAAATACGGCCTCCAATATGGAATTCTCAATATCATGATACTTGATCTTGATGTTTTTGGCACGATAAAAAGCCTGCTTCACCTTGACGCATCGCTGCAACAGCATATCGGCGGGCAGCATGGCAGCCCATTGGAAGGGGGTGAAAGGCTTGGGCACAAAGGGCGAGAGCGTAACGTTGATCTGCAGGCGGCGTTTGCCCAGGTTGTTGATCTTGTTAATTAGGTCTATGATGCCCCCTATATCCTCCTCTGTTTCGTGGGGCAATCCGACCATGAAATAGAGTTTTAGCTTTTGCCAGCCCAGGTCGAGGGCGGTTTGCACGCCGGCAAGGATCTGCTCCTCGCTGAGGTTTTTGTTGATCACCCTGCGCAGCCTTTCCGAACCGGCTTCCGGGGCTATGGTGAGGCCTTCCCGTCCCAGTTTGCGCATCAAATCCACTATTTCATCGTCCAAAGAATCCACTCGCAAAGAGGGCAGGGAAACATGGGTTTTATCGGTATCCAGAGAACTCAACAGATTGTTCAGCAACTCTTTGAGGCAGCCATAGTCGCTGCTCGAGAGCGAAAGCAGTCCTGCCTCATCCCATCCGCTGAGCCTGATCTCACCGCAGAGTTGCCGCACGATCTCTCCGGGTGGCCTTTCCCTCACAGGACGGTAGAAATATCCGGCATGGCAAAAACGGCAACCACGCGAACAGCCACGCATGATCTCCGCCACACAGCGGTTGTGGGTGGCAAGCTGCCAGGGCAGAAGTTGAGGATGATGGATAAGCTGGTTGCTGGAAAAACCTGCGTACTTCCTGCTCTTCACCCGCCAACCCTTGGGAATGAACTGATTATGCAGAGCTGGCACATAGCAGCTTTCCAGTTCTGCCATTCTGGCCAGCCGCTCGCTCCGGAGCCTGGTTTCGAGCATTATCCCGGCAATCTCGCTGATCCCCTCCTCCGCTTCGCCGATAAAGAAGACATCGAAAAAGTCACCCAGGGGAAGTGGATTGGTAGCGCAGGGGCCGCCCGCAATGATGAGGGGGTCATCCTCGCCACGCTCGGAAGAAAGGATCGGAACGCCGGACAGGGAGATCGTTTCCAACACATTGGTGAAGGTAAGCTCACTCTGCAAGGTGATTCCGATGGCATCGAAGTCTTGCAGGGCGATCCGGCTCTCCAATCCAAAGAGGGGAATCCCGCGCTCCCGCATAATGGCGATCATATCGGTCCAGGGCAGGTAACAGCGGTCAGCCATGCAATCGGGCAAAGCGTTGATGATGCTATACAGTATCTTCAAGCCCAGATGGGAGATGCCGACCTCATAGACATCCGGAAAGGCAAAGCAGAAATTGACCTTCTGCCATGGCTTGCGCACGGCGTTGATCTCGTGGTCGATATAGCGTGAAGGCTTTCTGACCAGCGGCAGCCAGGGTTCGATATTCACCGCCCGCAAGCTGGCCTCACAATGAGCGGATCATTACATCGATGTGGTTTTCATCCCCCCAATGGATCAGGCTCTGGCTTTGGGGATGATCCATCAGAGACCTGTAAGCCGCCTCGCTGAGGCCAGATTTCTCCTTGCCCGGTTGCAGGTTATCCAAGGTTACTTTGTAGCGGCATTCCTGCAAGCAGAATTTATCTCCCGGCTTCAGCAGGGCCCGGATGTCGGCAATATCGTCCCAAGTGAACAGGAGATCGAAAAACGTGGTGCGGAACTCGTAATCCTTCCCGCTTTCCCTCAACAGCCGCATACTGGACAGGATATCCCGCATGTCAATTTCCGCTCTGGTCAGAATCCGGTACAATTGTGCAGGAGCTTTCAGATCCATCGCCCAGTAGTCCACCAAATCCTCTGCGACAAGTTTTTCAATCACTTCCGGATAGGAACCGTTGGTATCCAGCTTGATATTGTAACCCATCTTTTTCAGCATACGGATAAAGGGAATCAGGTCTTTTTGCAGCGTGGGTTCGCCTCCGCTGATCGAAACCGAGTCCAATCTGCCCAAACGCTTCTGCAAAAACTCCACGATTTTACTGTTGGAAATCCGTTTGCCAAAACGCTGAGGGTCAACCAGGCGCGGATTGTGGCAGTAGGGACAGCGGAAATTGCACCCCTGGGTAAAGATAATGGCTGCCAACTGGCCTGGATAGTCAAGCAAGGAAAACTTTTGGAACCCTCCGATCTTCATCTGTGGTCTAATCCGCTAAAGGACTTTGGGCATTTTGGGGGCTTCCGGCTCCGGCTCTTCGGCTTTGCAGCTTTTGACCGGATCGAAAGTGGTGCGCAGTTTAAACTCGGCTTTCTTGCCTTCATTCCATTGCGAGACGGGGCGCAGATAGCCAACTATGCGCGAATACACCTCGGTGTCTTTGTGGCAATAGGGGCAATATTCCTGCTCGCCATCCAGGTAGCCATGCTGGGAACAGACGCTGAAAGTGGGCGAGAAAGTGAAGTAAGGCAGCTTATAGTTGTCGCAGATCGAACGCACCAGGCGTTTGACGCTCTGGCCATGCTCCACCCTTTCTCCGCCAAAGATATGCAGCACAGTGCCGCCGGTATATTTGGTCTGAAGCTCATCCTGAAGGTCAAGCACCTCAAATATGTCGTCAGAATAGTTCACGGGCAGTTGCGTGCTGTTAGTATAGAATGGCGTGTCACCCTGTGTATTGGCGCTGATTATATCCGGATACAGCTTTTTATCCAGGATAGCCAGGCGGTAGCTTGTTCCTTCCGCCGGAGTTGCTTCCAGGTTGTAATTGCACTCTGTTTCTTCCTGAATCTCTATCAGCCTGCCGCGCAGATAGTCCATCACCCGCAGCGCGAAAGCCCTGCCCTCGTCGCTGCCCAGGTTTTTACCCAGGAAGTTGAGGCAGGCTTCGTTCATGCCAATGATGCCGATCGTGGAAAAGTGGTTCTTCCAATACTGCAAGAACCTCTCGTATATCTTCTTGAGATAGAAGCGGGTGTAGGGATACAGGCCGTTCAGGGTATAGCGTTCCAAAATCTTGCGCTTGATCTCAAGGCTGTTTTTCGCTGTAGTCAGCGCTTTTTCCAGGCGTGCGAAAAAGTCTTCCTCATCGCTGGCCTGATAGCCAATGCGGGGCAGGTTCAGGGTCACCACCCCGATCGACCCGGTGAGGGGATTGGCTCCAAACAGCCCCCCTCCCCTGGCCTGCAGTTTGCGCGTATCCAAACGCAAGCGGCAGCACATGGAACGCGCGTCGTTGGGATCCATGTCCGAATTCACGAAGTTTGAAAAATAGGGAATCCCATATTTGGCAGTTGCTTCCCAAAGATAGGTGAGGCGGGGGTCCTCCCAGTTAAAGTTCTTGGTAATGTTATATGTGGGAATAGGAAAGGTGAATACCCTGCCTTTGGCGTCGCCTTCGATCATCACCTCCAGGAAAGCTTTGTTGAGCATATCCATTTCAGGCTGGAAATCCGCATAGGTCTGCTCTTGTGGCTCTCCTCCGATGATCACGGGCTGATCTTTGTAGATATCGGGCGGATTGAGATCCAGGGTGATATTGGTAAAAGGCGTCTGAAAACCGACCCGGGTGGGGACATTGATGTTGAACACAAACTCCTGCAGAGCTTGCTTCACCTCTGCATAAGTCATCTGGTCATAGCGGATAAAGGGAGCCAGCAGGGTGTCAAAGCTTGAAAATGCCTGTGCGCCAGCGGCTTCCCCCTGGAGGGTATAAAAGAAATTCACGATCTGCCCCAGAGCGCTGCGGAAATGCCTGGCAGGCGCGCTTTCAACCTTGCCTTCCGCTCCGCAGAAACCTGTGGTGAGCAGATCCATCAGATCCCAGCCCACGCAATAAACCGACAACTGACCCAAATCGTGGATATGGATGTCTCCCTCCACATGCGCCCGGCGAATCTCGGGAGGATATATCTTGTTGAGCCAATAGGTTTTGCTCACCTCGGAGGCGATGTAGTTGTTCAAGCCTTGCAAGGAATAGGCCATGTTGGAATTCTCGTTCACTTTCCAGTCGAGCTTTTCCAGATACTGATCGATAAGCTGAACCCCGCCAGTGTTGAACATCTCCCGAATCCTGGCATGCTGATCCCTGTAAATGATGAAAGCCTTGGCGGTTTTCTTGTAAGGAGAGGCCAGCAAGACCTCTTCCACGATATCCTGGATGCGTTCGACCTCCGGGATCTCGGTGGTGATGATCTGCATTGCCAGATTGACCACCCGCAGAGTCAGAACCTCCGCCATGTCCGCATCAAACTCACCAGTCGCTTCCCCGGCTTTCTGGATGGCGCGCACTATTTTTTGCTTATCAAAAGATACTATGTTGCCGTTGCGCTTCCGAATCATCGAAAACATCGCAACCTCCCTTGCACTGTATATCAGTAATTAATTATTTACCTATATGTTACGCTCCTACAGGCTACTTTACACTTTCCGAGCCCATAGTCACGACTACCATCCAAATAACAAGTTACGATTTCTGTCAAGCCAAAGTTGCCCCTTTTAGCAAATCTTTTTTATGCGCCTCCTCAACTTGCTCTGATGTGACGTGTTGCGACAACGGGATGAAGCAAGATTATCCGGAAACGCCGTATCCCCTTACAGGATAGCCCAGATAACCTGTGCCAGAGGGCAAATACACCAGAAAGAGCCAGCTTTTAGCCTGGCGGAGGCAACTGGATTTTTTCCCGTGAGGCAGTCCTTTCGAGGCTGGCCTCCGGAGTAGGTCAACCTGGGGTCATCCTTATAATTTATAAGGATGACCTAAGGATGGTGGCGGCAAAGCTTGTAGCAGACTGCGTTTGCGATATGGGAGGGTTGTGGGATTCCAATGCCCTCACAATATCAAAACTACCTGATTTGAGTAAGTTTATTAGTTGAAAGCTGGTTACTTAGATATAAAATTGAATAGAGTATTTGGTGTCATAGCCCAATCAACCCTGTTAACAGACCGAGTGTCATTGCGATTGACTTCATGTCTTCCTCCATGTTACTTTATATTCACTACTCTTGTAGAGTAAGTGTTTCCTTTTGTGTCTGATGCTCTCACGATATAGATCCCTGAGCCGATTTTGTTCCCATGGCTGTCAAGCCCATCCCAGCGGATTTGTTTTCCGCGCAGGTTTTTACGGCTATGAACCAACTGTCCTTTTAGGTTGTACACTTCCATTGATGTTAGCTGAACAGACTTGTCTGCGCCGGCAATACGGATACTCACTCCGTCCCGGAAGGGGTTGGGATAGCATCTGATCACATTTCTTGCAGGCTGGATACATTCATCGGAATTGCTTACGTAAGATTCGGACAGGATTGTTGCATAGGCAGGGCATGGAGGGTTACTTGTGGGATAGGAAAAAACGAAGAAATCTGGAAAACCGTCGTTATTCATGTCTCCCAGAGGGTAACAGTAGCCATAGCTGATTCTTGGTACAGGAGAAGGATCAGTAAAATCCGGAATGAGATCAAGAACCTCCGAAGTCTGCTTGTATACTGCGTAGGATCCTTCGTATGGATTGTAGGGCATAGGTTTGTACAATTTAACCCATAGGTCGGAGAAGGGATCATTGTTCAGATTTACATAGGACATTATAGAATAGGAGTAATAATCAAGCTCAAGATCAACACTTTGAAGGCTTGGGAGATCATTCTGTCCATAAAAGACCTTCAGCCAGCGGCCGTCTTGTGATGCACCGGAGATCACGATATCATCGTATCCGTCTCCATCCAGATCCCCATTCGCTATAATTCCGTTAATACCCGCGTAAGGAGCAGAAGCCAAGAGTGTTTCGAATATTGGGACATTTGTAAGGCTTTCCCCTCCGGGATAGATTTTTAGATGATAATGACAGGGGCCATATAACCCGTCAGGATCCACCGGGACGCGATTCGTAAGAACAATATCGTCATATCCATCCCCGTTGATATCCCCGGTTTTCATGTCTGCTCCCAACTGTTCATAAAGCACAGCACCTCTGATATGCAAAGCCGGAGTGGTAGCAAAAAGTTCTCCTCCCAGATAAACATATACATTTCCCCATTCTTCATACTGAGGTCCCGGCGCATAGACCAGCAGGTCGTTTATGCCATCTCCATTCAGGTCGCAATCCGTGATCATATTTTCTCCAAAGTAGAGATCCCAATCATGGGTGTAACCCATCCCCTCACCGCTAATTAAGACGTCTGGAGTTGTAAAAGGACAGTTCCCTCCATAATAAATCAGAATTGCGCCACTTATACCAATTCCATAGTAACGCACCCCCACTGCCAGATCGCTGATGCCATCTCCGTTCAGGTCTCCCGCGTAGGCAAGGCTGTATCCAAAGCCACCGACATTGGGCCATGGAATTGTCAGGATCTGATCCGGAACCGCGTTGCTGTCAGGAATGCTGTAGTAGATGTAAACTGGAAAATATGAGTAATGGTATTCATCTATACAACTGAAAACCAGGTCAGGCCTGCCATCGCCGTTAAGATCGCCACCCATTTCGTTGGAATAAGGAAAATGCTCCCCTTCGGGGATATTGAACCGGACGATCTCTTGCAAGGCTTGCTGGGCATAAAACCTGCACGGAGTTAATACGCAAAGCGTAACAAAAACAAAACAAGCTACCCACGAAAATTGCTTCATTAACCCATTATCTCCTTATTACGCATTTCAAATACTCAAGACCAAACACATATTTGTTGAAGATAGATTCTATGTCAAGAACCTTCTGCCTGAAAATCACACATTATTCCGAACTACTCCTGATAATCCGGATTACTCCATCCAGGATACAATAGTAACCGCATAGAAACTCGGCAATTGCATGGTATGGTTGTGATCCGTAATAAGTCAGAGAAAACTGCATGTTTTAGTTTTCATGCTGATTCACTTGGGCATTTGTAATCTCCGGTGATCCGGTTTGGAGGATGTACTGGCATATTACATTGGCATACTGGGAGGAAGATACAAATTCCTGGGCATGTGGGAGCATAAAATCAAAAAAAACGAAAAAAGCGAAATTAAAGCTTGACAAGAAAAGGGGAATGTCATATAAGCACCACAGGATGTCATAAAAAGTCATTAAATGTCAAAATAAAGCCAGAGAAGAGAGCCAAAGAATAACAATGCAAACAGTTAGATTAGGTAGCCCAATATTCCGAAAAGAGAGGAATTAGGTATGTCAGGACAATTTATCGGCTATTTTGAAAACGCGGTCCACAATCAGAGAGTGGTCATTCCCGCGACTTTCAAAAAGAAATTTTCCGATGCTGCCATGCGCACGGTGATTCTGACTGCAGGCCCCAGAAACTCCATCGCCGTGTATCCGTTGGACTGCTGGAACGCCACTCTGGAGAAACTTGCGGCAGGTGACGAACGGCAGCGCAAACTGCGCACCCATCTGATCGATTGCGCGGTTACGGAACAGGAACTGGAAGGACCGGGAAGGATCAGGATACCCGAACTGCTGCTTACCGAAGCCAACATCACCGACAGCGTTGTGATCAAAGGCGAGCAGACATACATCACCTTGTGGAATCCCTCGGAATTCAAGGCCAAGCGCCAGAAAGACAGGGAAGAGAACCTGCGCGAATTTGATACCGATATATACCAGGTGCCCCTCACATGAGTTCTTTTCACACTCCCGTAATGCTAAAAGAATGCCTGCGCTATCTGGAGCCGCGGGACGGGGGTGTGTATGTGGACGCAACACTGGGAGGAGGAGGGCACAGCCTGGCCATGCTGGAAGCCCGGCCCCAAGCGAGGCTCTACTGTTTCGACCAGGATGAAGAAGCCATCGAGGCTGCCGCCCAAAACCTGGCACAGCACTGCGGACAGGTTGACCTTATCAGGGCAAACTTTTCCGGAATCAGGACCGAGCTGGCCTTGCGGCAGATCAAAACGATAGACGGCGCACTGTTCGATCTGGGTGTGTCATCGCATCAATTGGATTGTCCGGAACGCGGATTCAGCTACGATAACGACGCTCCGCTGGATATGCGGATGGACGGAACGCAGAAAATGACCGCAGCCAAAGCCGTGCAAGAACTGGATCAGGCCACGCTGGCAAAAATATTCAAAGAATATGGAGAAGAACTCAACGCCGGCCGGATAGCCAGGGCGATCGTTACAAGCCGGGGAGAAAGCCCCATCGTCAGCACCGGCGACCTGGCACGCGTCATAGAAAAAGTGGCGGGAACCGGCAGCAAGGAATCCCTGAAGACCAAGGTTAGAGTGTTTCAGGCTTTGCGAATCTACGTGAACGGAGAACTGGATGTTTTGCGGGCCGCCTTGCTGGATACCATAAACATCCTCAAGCCGGGAGCCCGCATCGTGGTTCTCAGTTATCACTCTTTGGAAGACCGAATTGTAAAGAACGCACTCAGGGACATGTCCCAGGAGTGCCAATGCCCGTCCCGCGTGCTTGGATGCAACTGCGGAAAGAAGAAACTGGTGAAGATCCTGACCAAAAGCCCGCTGGTAGCAGACGAGGCTGAGGTGAGGACAAACAAACGCTCCCGCAGCGCCAAACTGCGCGCGGCGGAAAGGATACTGGGGGAATCATGAGAGGAAGGATAACAGTATTTTTAATGCTTCTGGCTTTGGCTGGATTCATGCATTTCTGGAATGCCAACAAGGTTGTGCGGCAGACCAAATACCTCTCCAAGCTGGAGAAAAGCTATGCAGCAGAAAAAAACATCCACACCGAACTGATGGTGGAGCTGGACGATCTGCGCAGCGGCAAGCACGTGGCCAGCCTGGTAAGGGTGGAATTGAGCAATTTTGTGCCCTCCGAAGAACAGGGCAAGGTGATCTATGTGCAGGAACCGGTGGAAGAAAAGGAAAAAGACGGATACTGCATCATCGATCTGATCGCGCAGAAAGCCCAGGCCAAAGAAGTGCAGGTATTGCTGGATTAACAGATGCGATCCAGATATATCTTCCTGGTTATCATTTTTGGGCTCGCGACCTTGGTTTGGTCGGCATATCTTTTTGCCCTGCAGATCTTTGATCCTTTTAAACTGGATCGGTTTCGGCAGCTGCGCTACATTCCCGACAAAGAGATCCTGATACCCACCCGCGGCTCAATCTACGATGCCAACGGAGATCTTTTGGTATCATCCATAAGCTATTATCAGCTAGATATCGACCGCAAAGCGGTGAGCTTGTGGGCCAAGAAACAAAAGATGGATCTGCAGGAAGCATACGCCAGGATCAGCAAGGTTTTGAGCAACTGCTCCGCCCTGTCGGCCGGTGATATTTTGAAAAGACTCAACCTCAACGACAAACTCACCTCCATCCAGATTTCTAACAAGATACGTGAAATGGAGCTGGACAGGATCATCAGCACCTTTGACAAAGAGAAAATTCCCGGCCTGAATTACAGTTTTGCCTCCATGCGCCGGATATATTCAAAGGATATCCTCGCAGCACGTTTACTCGGCTCGGTGCAACCAGTTTCCGACGGATACGATCCTGAAACGAGGAGTAAGTCACTTTATAAACTGAATGGAATATGTGGAATCGAGGCTTCTTACAATGATCTTTTGGCTGGAGAATACGGTTGGCGGGAAGTTGTCTATGACGCCAATCATGAGCGGGTTCCCTATCCCAACCTGCACGAAAAGCAATCCCAGGATGGATTCAACCTCAAACTGACAATAGATTCCAAGATCCAGGAAATTGTGGAACATGCCCTCTATGAAGGAGCGGTAAAATATAGCGCTAAAAACGTGGGCGCGATCGCCATGGATCCCAATACGGGAAGAATTCTCGCCCTGGCGGGAGTATCTCCCGAGGACAGGAACATCGACCCGGGATTGGTGAGGGTAAAATCCAATATCCCACTGAGTTTTATGTTTGAACCCGGATCGACCATGAAGCCCCTGACCATGCTTCCCGCTTTGGAACACAAGCTGGTGCGCCCCAACGAAAAAATAGCCTGCGGCGTGTATCAGGTTGGCAAAAGGACAATCCGCGACACCCACCACTATGGCGCCCTGACCCCCAAAGAAATAATAGCCAAATCAAGTAACGTGGGAGTCGCAAAAATAGCCGAACGAATTGGCAAGAAACGCCTGTATGAGAAATTCATTTCCCTGGGTTATGGGCAAAAAACCGGACTTGGCCTCTACGGAGAGTCAAGCGGCCTGTTTAGAAAACCTGATGACTGGGATGGCTACACCCTGCACTCGCTATCGTTTGGACAGGCAATCTCCGTGACCGCTTTGCAACATGTGACTGCCTTCAGCGCAGTAGCGAACGGCGGCAAGATGATGAAGCCCTATATAGTGGACTCCATCACCAACAAAACCGGACAGGTCATCCAGCAGTTTGAGCCCGAGGTGCTGAGAGAAATAGCCAGCAAAGCCGTTACAGATACGATTCGTTCCTATATGAAGGCAGTGATTGACGACGGAACAGGCAAACACATCAAAATGGACTACATAACGATAGCAGGAAAAACTGGAACGGCGCAAAAAAACGTGGAAGGCACCCGTGGTTATTCCAGCGGAAAATACACATCGGTCTTTGTGGGCATGTTTCCTGCCGAGGAACCCAAGATGGTGTTGCTGGTTTTCTACGACGAACCGGCACCCGGATACCACTATGGCAGCACCAGCGCGGCCCCGACCTTTAAAAAGATCGTGGAAGACATCCTGTTTATGCCCAATTATAATATCATCGGCTTCGATGAACGCATGACCCAGCGTTCTCTGCAAATGCCGGATCTGCGCGGAAAGCATATCAGCCAGGCAGAAGCCATCCTCAATAAATATGGTTTCCTTTATAAAATAGAAGGTGTGGACTCATCTTCTGTAGTCATTGACCAGTTCCCCAAAGCAAACGTTTCCGTTGACCCTCATCATCCCATCACGATCAAGGTAGGCAGCGGCCTTAGCAAGGCTGACTCCCTGACAGTTAAAGGAACCATGCCTGACCTGACTGGTTTGACTATCCGCAGAGCCATGCAAGTTGCCGCAAAACACAAGGTGCCACTCAAGATCAAAGGCTCCGGCATAGTGCGGCAGCAGTCCATCCTGCCTGGCTCCCTGATAACTGGAACGGCAGCCTGCACCATCGAGGCATCCATATGAAGTTCAAGGAGATCCAAAATATACTCCTCGAAGATGGCCTGCTGCTGCAAACCCAGGCAGTGGATGATCTGGTGGAAATTGATGGCAAGGTTTGCACCGACAACAGGGAAGTATCCAAGGGAGACATCTTCGTCTGCATCAAAGGATTCCGCCAGGATGGACACAACTATATCTCCGACGCCAGAACCAGGGGAGCAGCACTGGTGGTCTGCGAGGACAGTTTTAAGGACGCGCACGCTTCGATCAAGGTAAAAGACAGCAGAAAGGCTGCCGCCCTGATAGCCAAAGTTTATTACCAAAACCCAAGTTCCAACTTCCGCCTGATCGGAGTGACCGGCACCAACGGCAAAACAACAAGCTCTCTCTTGATCTTTAAAGCGTTACGCGAATTGGGGATATCCGCTGGCTGGATCGGTACTTTGGGATACTATATCAACGATCTTGAGTTCAGCACAGGGCATACCACACCTGACATTGTGGAGTTGAATTCCATCTTCGCAAGCATGGCAGGTGAAGGAGTCCAGTACGTGGTCATGGAGGTGTCTTCCCATGCCCTTGCTCTGGACCGCGTGTATGGAGTGGAATTCGACTTCTGCCTCTTCACCAATCTCAGCAGAGACCATCTGGATTTCCATTCCAGCATGGAAGAGTATGGCAGGACCAAACAGAAGCTCTTTGAGGCTTCCATCAGGCACAAGGCTGTTTCCATTATTAATGTTGATGACAGTTTTGGCATCCAGACTTATTCTGAACTCAAGGCTCAGGACGCTTTCGTGTTTTCGGTTGGACGCCAGCAGGCGGATTATCTTGTGAGAGATGACCACAACACGAACAAGGGATCGTGGGAGCAGACCCGTTTCACAATCACGCACTCTGATGGAGAAATCCACATCCGCTCTGCTTTGATTGGCAAATTCAACCTGGAAAACCTCGCCTTAAGCGCGGCGGCCATGTCAATCATGGGTTTTGAATCATGTCAGATAGAGCAGGGCATAAATGCGGTAAAACCTATCCGTGGCAGGTTTGAAAGGATACCAAATGACCGGGGCATTGGCGTATTCATTGATTACGCGCATACTCCCGACGCCATAGACAATGTGTTGAGAGCGGCAAGAAGCCTCGACCATAAACGGGTGCTTTGTTTGATTGGCGCCGGAGGAGAAAGGGACAAGGGCAAAAGGCCGCTGATGTTGAACTCCGCTCTCAAGCACGCGGATGCGGTGGTAATTGCGGACGATAATCCCCGGGGTGAAAACCCGGAGAATATCATCCGTGATGTCATTGCCGGTTGCGAACTGTGGCTCCCCTGGTGGATAATCCGTAACCGCAGGGAAGCGATTCGCTCCATCATCAGGCTGGCACAGCCTGGAGACATAGTTCTGATCTGTGGCAAAGGACATGAAACATACCAGGAAATCTGTGGTGTCAGGCACCATTTTGATGATGCCGAAGTAGCGCGGGAAGCATTGGCAGAAAGCGCAGATGATGTATATAGAAACGATGCAAAACTGATACTTCCCGTGGACAGGTTGCTTCTCGATATTTTGTATGGTGTCCTGGAAGATGACAGCACAGGCTATATTGAGCCAAAGTATTATGACTACGTTTCCACAGACAGCCGCAGCATACAATCGGGCTCTGTTTTCTTTGCCCTGGTCGGAGATACTTTTGACGGCCACATGTTTATTCCCCAAGTTTTAAACAATGATAAAAACTTTGCGGTTGGACAGGTTACCCTCGCGGGTGTCCCAAAAAAATACATAGAGGCTTCTAATACACAATCCGCTATGGGTGACCTGTTCCGCAAGTATTCGTTAATGTTCGATATATACAAAATCGCCCTTACAGGCAGCACCGGCAAGACCAGCACGAAAGAACTGCTGGCAAACATTCTGGCCTCCAAGTATCCCACTCTCAAGACTGAAGCAAATGAGAATAACCTGATTGGCCTCTGCAAAACATTGGGCAGGATCAAGCCCTGGCATCGCTATGCGGTATTGGAGTTGGGCACAAACGCGTTTGGAGAAATCGCGGCCCTGAGTGATGTTTGTATGCCCGACGCAGCGATGATCCTGAATGTGGGCCCCTCACATCTGCAGAATCTGAAAGACGAAGAAGGCGTGTTCAGGGAAAAGAGTTCCCTTTTTGACCGTTCCCTGGATGTCAGGCTTTATGACGCTGACGATAATAGATTCCAGATCTACAAATCCAAAGGCAAAGGTGTTGGCAGAGACGAATCAGCCGATTTCCGCATAACAGACATCGAACTAAGCAGCTTTTCTGGCAAGTTTAAACTGAATGGAGAAAGCTACGAGTTGCCCCTTGCCATGCCCCACATGATCAAAAACAGCGCCTTTGCCATTGCCATGGGAAGCTTGGCAGGCATCCCCCACGCGAGCATCAGGAACGCTCTGCAGCAGCCGATCCGCCTGGATCTGAGAATGCAGATTGAGATTCTGGAATACTGTATTCTGATCGCCGACTGTTACAACGCCAACCCCGTATCCATGCAAAGCGCCATCGAATACTGGCATCACCTGGCTCCGGATCAGGAACATGTGGCAATTCTGGGGGACATGTTGGAACTGGGTGATCAATCCGCCACTTATCACGACATGATTTCCACCATTTTGCAGGAGACCGGTTTTGATCAACTGATCACTGTCGGTGAGATGGCCGCCCGCTATCATGGGCAGGATTCAGAAATTCCCGGAAAACACTACCCCACCGTCGAAGACCTGATTAAAAATGAAAGCGCTTTAGAGTTCAAAAAAGGTTCTGTGATCCTGGTAAAAGGGTCGCATTCGATCCACTTGGAAAAAGCTCTTCCCATCATCAGGAATAGGTGCTGATATGCTTTATTACCTGCTTTTCCCCCTTGCCAAATACAGCATAGTATTCAACGTTTTCCGCTATGTTACTTTCCGCTCGATCGGGGCTTTTGTGACCTCTCTGTTGTTTACGCTCATCGTGGGGCCTGCGTTCATCAGGTTGTTAAAACGAAAATCGGCAGTGGAAACGATCGATGAGGATGTGCCCGAGAAGCACCGTATCAAGTCTGGAACACCCACTATGGGCGGCCTGATTATCATCATTGCGCTTTTGTTTTCATCCCTGTTTTGGAACATAGTCGGCAATCGTGCGATCCTCTTGATGTATCTGACCACAGTATGGTTGGGTATCTTCGGTTTTTTGGATGACTATCTGAAAAACTTTGTAAAATCTAAGAAAGGCCTGCTTCCAAAATACAAACTTTGGGGCCAGATCAGTATTGGTTTGCTGCTAACCCTCGCTATCTACTTCGGAAGCACTGCCGGGGACAGGGTAACTGCTTTACAGATACCTTTCCTGAAGAATACCTATATTGAGTTGGGCTGGTTTTTTATCCCCTTTGTGGTCTTCTTTATAACCGGCACTTCCAACGCGGTCAACCTCACCGACGGCTTGGACGGCCTGGCTGCCGGCATGCTTGCGTTTTCAGCTCTGGGATTAGGCGTGATGAGCTATCTCAAGGGCAACTTCAAAGTTGCCGATTACCTAAATTTGGAGTATCTCGCCAACGCAGGGGAATTGACGGTATTCATATCAGCGCTGATGGGCACTTTAATCGGCTTTTTGTGGTTCAACTCGCATCCTGCGCAGGTATTCATGGGCGACACTGGTTCCCTTACCCTGGGGGGAATCCTGGCAGTTATCTCTGTTTTGCTGAAAGAACAAATCTTTTTTGTCATTATTGGTTTCCTGTTTGTGGTCGAAACCATGTCTGTAATTCTTCAGCGCAGTTGGTTCAAATACACCAAAAAACGTTACGGGGCTGGCAAGAGGGTATTCCTTTGCGCGCCAATCCACCATCATTATGAACTGCGTGGTCTGCACGAAGCCAAGATTGTGATGAGGTTCTATATTCTGGCAATTCTGCTTGTTGCCATCGGTCTGAGCACCATTAAGCTGCGTTGAGGTTGCTGTGTTCGATAATACCTTAGAATATGGAATCCTGGGAATGGCCCGCAGCGGTATAGCCGCGGCAAGGTTGATTAAAGACTTGGGCGGCAAGGTGTTCCTAAGTGAATTGCGCGGCAGTGAACAGGTGAAGGATGCCGGTGAGCTGCAACAACAATTCGAATGCGAGTTTGGTGGTCATACAGACCGCTTGTACCAATGCGACAGGTGGATTGTAAGCCCGGGAATCCCGCTTGATTCCCCCATCATTCTTGCAGGGAAAAAGAGAAACATTCCCATGATCAGCGAGATCGAACTGGGATATCAGGTAAAAGCTCAGGACAGCAAGATAATAGCGGTTACCGGTTCCAATGGCAAGAGCACTGTCGCCTCTCTGATCGATCACCTGCTTAAAAACAATGGTTACCGCAGCATCTTGGCTGGCAACATCGGTGCAGCTTTCTGCGGTTTTCCCATCCATAAACCAGGCTATGACTTTATCGTTTTGGAGATAAGCAGTTTTCAACTGGATTTGATCGACACCTTTCGTCCCAACGTGGCAGTTCTGCTCAACATCACTCCCGACCACATGAACCGTTACGCGGGATTCAACGACTACATCAACTCCAAATTCCGCATCTTTGAAAATCAGAGACCTGAAGATACCGCGGTGATCTGTCTGGATTCTGAACCGGTTGCGGAACGCCAGAATAGAGTACCAGCCAGGCTGCGCCGTTATTCACTACATCTGAAAGCTCCGGACTGCGACGCCTGGATGCAGGAAGGGGAAATCCGCCTGGGCATACGTCACCGCTTGCCTGTGAAAGACCTTAAAATCATGGGGCCTCACAACCATGCCAATGTCATGGCCGCCCTGCTCGCAGCGGATGCACTCACGAACGATATGGCCAACCTGATCGATGCAGCCAGGACATTTATGCCCCTTACCCATCGCCTGGAGTTTGTAGCGGATATAAACGGAGTGTTGTTTTTCAACGATTCCAAGGCCACAAATACGGATTCGGTGCGCTCAGCCTTGCTTTCCTTCGATAAACCGATACGCATCATTATGGGCGGTTCTGACAAGGGAGAGGATTTCTCGGTTTTGACAGAGCTGTTGAAACAGAAAACCAAAAAAGTATATGTGACCGGCGACACAGCCCCACAAATGGAAAAACTCTGGAAAGACCAGATGGACCTGGAACATGTGCCAGACTTCGAGGACTGCATTCGCAAAGCCTGGCAAGATTCGCAAACAGGCGATATCGTTGTGCTCTCACCTGCCTGTGCCAGCTTCGACAGATTCCGCAACTTTGAACACAGAGGCGACGTTTTCAAGTCCATAGTGGAGAAAATGGCTAATGAAGTCTAAGCGGTCAAGAGTCCAGGATATTATTGTCTCGTTTGACAAGGGAATTCTCTTCAGCTATATCGGACTCTGTCTGATCGGCTTGCTGGTGATGTTGGATATCACCTCGATGCAAAGCTCGATGCAAAACTTTTACAGGCATCTGGTTTTCCTGGGGATTTCCTTTGTGACCGTGGTCGTGGTTCTTTACTTCTTCGATCTTCAGAAGCTGAGATTCTTAAATAAATACATGATCCTGGCGGTGATCTTACTTCTGATTCTGGTATTGGTGCAAAAGACAGAGGTGAAAGGGGCAACCAGAGGCTTGAGGCTGGGCTTCTTCAACCTGCAACCGAGTTTCCTGGCTCGCTTCGCCCTGATCTTTTTCTTCGCCGGGTTCCTGGAAAACAAGGAGCAGGAACTCCGCAACGCTGGACTCAAGGAATTCCTGATCGGGTTTATGCCCCTTGTTCTTTTTACCATTGTTATTTTTGTGCTTGTCTTTATGGAAAAGCACCTCAGCACCTTGATAATCGGAGGCGCCACCCTGTTGGGAATTCTGGTTTACGCGGGGATGAAGACAAGGCTGATAGTGTTGATCCTGGGCCTTGGCCTGGTGACCGGCGCTCTGGTAATTTTGAAAGGTGAGGAATACAGGTCGGACAGGTTGAAAACTTTCCTGACTTACAACCTTTTTGTGCCCGATAGGCCAGAGCCCGAGAATTCATCCAAAGAGTATCAAGTCCGGGAAAGCCTGACTGCCTTAACCAGCGGAGGTCTGCTGGGGATGGGAGTTTCCCGGGGCAGAGCCAAGCACTACTTTTTGCCCGAAGCCCGCACCGATTACATCTACACAATCATCGGCGAGGAATTTGGGTTCTTGGGAGCATTCCTCGTTCTTGCCCTCCACGCGCTGATCTTTTTCAAAGCTTTCAAACTGGCGGAACGGCAGGAAAACGCTTACTATAAGTACCTCTGCGCGGGATTGGCCATGAACATCTTCCTGAACGCTCTGGTAAACACTGGAGTCGCCATGTCCATCCTGCCTTCCACTGGAAACACACTTCCCTTCATCAGTTATGGCGGTACGGCACTGCTGGTGGATTCCGCGTCGATTGGCGTTATCCTCAACATCAGTGCCAGGAGGAGGCAGCTGTGATGCCATCCTTTTTCTCCCTGAACGTACAATCAGCCACCTCCTCCGCCCCCCATAACCCGGCAAGATACAGTTTCGTTGTCGGTTGCGGAGGCACCGGAGGCCACATCTATCCCGGCCTGGCACTGGCAAGGGAACTTCAATCAGGAGGTTCTGATATACATTTTATCGGCAACCGGGGAGGGATGGAAGAACGGATCGTGGCTGAAGCAGGTTTCCCCATCTCCACCGTCCATGTACAGAAGCTCTACCGGGAGCTCAAGATCAGCAACCTGCTCTTTCCCTTCCGGCTTGCCACCAGCGTGATCACCGCTGTCAGGATACTCAGAAAAAATAAGCCCAGCGGTGTCATCTGCACAGGTGGATTCGTTTCTGGGCCAGTGGCCATTGCTGCAATAGTAACCAGAATCCCCCTCTATTTCCACGAAAGCAACAGCTATCCCGGCCTTACCACCAGATGGCTGGCAAGATTCACCAACATCACTTTTACCTCCTTTGCCAGAACCTCAACCTATCTGCCAAAAGCAAAAACACTGCAATTGGGAATCCCCCTGCTCCCAAACAAAGATCTGCAGGAAGAGTTTTATCCCGCTGAGATCGGGCTTCAGACCGACAAACCTGTCATCCTGATCACCGGCGGCTCACAAGGTTCCCAGGCAATCAATGCCGCGGTAGACTCCGCTTTGGACTCTCTTTTGGAAAAAGGTTACCAGGTCATTTGGCAAACAGGCAAATCGGGATATGCCAACTATGGTGAACGCCATGTCAAGAAAACCGGGGTGCACGTTTTCTCCTTCTCCTCCCGTCTCAAGGAATTCTATCGCTGCGCCCGGATCGCGGTCACCAGAGCGGGAGCTATGACCATTGCCGAACTTGAACAAAACAGACTCCCCGCCATTTTGATCCCCCTGCCCACGGCGGCAGACAACCACCAGCATCACAACGCGGCGGAACAAGCTAAAAAGGGCGTGGCTTTGCTGCTACGGCAGGCTGAATTGAATCCGGCAAGCCTGATGGCAGCCATCGATACACTCGAAAACAACTACGACTCGTATATCGAAAAACTGCATAGTATCCCTGCTAACACAGCAACGCAGGACATCGTAAAAGCAATTTTAACAGACCAGGAGGCCCTCCATGCTGGGCAAAACTAAGAAAATCCACTTTATTGGCATCGGCGGCATCGGAATGAGCGGTATCGCGGAGTTTTTACACAACCAGGGCTTGGAAATCTGCGGCTCGGATATGAAGAAGACCGAAATCACCAGCCGCCTGGAATCCCTTGGCATCAGCATCAACGAGGGACACGATCCAGATTTGGTGAAGGATGTAGATGTGGTGGTCAAATCTTCCGCCGTCAAGGACGACAATCCCGAGATTGTAGCCGCGAAAGCCCTCAAAATCCCTGTTATACGCAGGGCGGAAATGCTGGCTGAGATCACCAGAATGAGCTTTAGCATTGGTATTTCGGGAACCCACGGAAAAACCACCTCCACTTCGATGACCGGCATGGTGCTCGAAGCGGCTGGCCTCGACCCCACCGTCATTGTGGGCGGAAAGGTAAAGAATTATGGCTCCAATAACGTCATGGGTTCCGGACAATACATCGTGGTGGAGGCCGACGAATACGACCACTCTTTTCTCACCCTCACGCCCTGCATCGCGGGGATTACCAACGTCGATACCGATCATTTGGACTGCTATCGCAATCTGGAAGACATCAAAGGCGCGTTCACGGAATACGCCAACAAAGTGCCGTTCTTTGGCAGCGTGATCTGCTGCCTGGATGATCCAGGGGTGCAATCCATCCTCCCCAATATCAACAAAAGAATAGTCACCTACGGCTTCTCGAGGCAGGCCGACATCCAGGCCAGCAACATCCGCATGCAGGATTTATCGGCTGAATATGATGTGCGCTACAAGGATTACAACCTGGGGCGCATCAAGATGCAGATTACCGGCCGCCACAATATCCAGAACTCCCTTCTGGCGGTTGGCATCGGCCTGGAACTGGATATTCCCTTTGAACACATCCAGAATGGGCTGAGGGAATTCAATGGAGTTTACAGGCGCTTCGAATTGAAGGGAGAGGTGGAATCCATCACCGTTTATGATGATTACGCCCATCATCCCACAGAAATAGCCGCCACCCTGGATGGCTTCCGCGAAAGCACGAAGAGGCGGATTGTAGCTTTATTTCAGCCCCACCTTTATTCCCGCACCAGAGATTTCTACGAACAGTTTGGCAAATCATTTTTCTCTTGCGACTGCCTGATCCTGGCACCCATCTATCCAGCGCGGGAACAAGAAATCCCGGGTGTATCCTCAAAGCTGATCGCGGACGCGGCGATCCAGTCCGGTCACCACAATGTGCTGCTATTGGAAAGCAACGCTGATATAGTTCCCAAAACCTTGTCTATCCTGCAACCTGGCGATGTTTTGATCACCATGGGCGCGGGTAACATCTGGCAGTATGGCGAAGAAATATTGGGAAAACTGCAAAAAGCTATTGACAAAAACAGTAAAGCAAAAAAACTGAGCGACTTAGAGACCTAATACGAAAAATGGAAAAAATGAGCGGGGATTTGTAATGAACCTATTTAACAGCAAGGTACGGACTTCGCCTAACATTCGCAAAAAGCGAAGAGGCAGCAGCCGCCATTATCTGCTGTTTTTTCTCACGCTGGTTTTTCTTGCTGGCGCGGGGTTTGGGGTCTATACCCTGCTTTCTCGCCTGCCCTGGCTCAATCTGCGATCGATCCAGGTCAGCGGAAACTCATGCCTTGAGGATTCCCTGCTCATCAACATTGCCAAGCCTTTGCTGGGCAAAAACCTGCTTACCATCTCCAAATCGGAGCTTGAGGCCAGCCTTACGCGTTTCGCCAGGGTTCGCGAAGCCAGGGTCAGCCTCCGTCCTCCCCACTCTATCAAAATCAGTATCGTTGAACGCAAAGGCTCTTTATACGTGAAAAGCGCCGAGGGCGACCTCTTTCCCATCGATGACGGTGGCTTGGTGCTTGAGCAGTTTGGCAATGTTTACGCGGAAGACCTCCCCATCGTGGGCATCCATCTGGCCAACAAAGACCTGAAACCCGGACGCAAGCTCAAGAACAACGCCTTGCAGAGAATCCTGAAGGTGCATGGCAAGATCCGCGATAATGCGCCGGGATTCTTGCCCCAAATCTCAGAATACTACTGCGTGGATAACACAGTATATATAATCGACGCCAAATATGGCACCCGGATCATCCCCGGTTCCGATAAACTGGATAAGCAATTGAAGAGATATCAGTTCGTGCAGGATAATGGCAATATCGACCGCAACTCAGTGGTGGACCTTCGTTATGCCGACCAGGTTGTGGTCAGGAAAGGTATCTGAGATGAAAAATAACATGATTACTGCCCTCGATATTGGTTCCTCCTTCATTCGGGTTCTCATCGCCAAAACCGCCAAAGACAACAGTCTGGAGGTTCTGGGCAGCAGTGAAGTGCCGTCCAGCGGGATTGAGAAAGGGATCGTCAAAGATATCGAAGCGGTATCCGAATGTGTCAAAAAAGCTCTCCAGGATGCAGAAAAAGCTTCCGGGCTCAAAGCCGTGAACATCTTCACCAACATTACCGGCGAACACATCCGTTCCAACGTGGGCGACGGGCGCATTTCGATTCCCTCAGAAAGTCCCAATGAACCCGGCGAAATCTCCCAGGATCATGTGGATCAGGTCATCAACGATGCCAAAAACGGGATCAAAATCCTAAAAGGATATGAGCGCGCCACGATCCTGCACGGCATCCCGCAAAGCTTTGTTATCGACGGACAGGATGATATCCACAACCCGGTGAAGATGAATGGCTTCCACCTTATAACCAAAGTTTACACCATCTTTGGCGACATCACTCCGCTTAGGAATCTCGCCAAATGCATAGAGCTGGCTGGCTACGACATCGATCCGGACAATTTCGTGCTCAACCACATCGCCGTCAGCGAAGCGGTGCTGACTGAAGACGAGAAACGCCTGGGCACCGTCCTGATCGACATTGGCGGCGGCACCTGCGACATCAGCCTCTTCCGCAAGGGCGTCCTGGAAAAGGTCATGGTGGTTCCCATGGCTGGCTCCGCGATCACAGAAGACCTTGCCATCGGGCTTAAAACCACCATCTCCAGCGCCGAATACATCAAAAAAGAGTATGGCAACGCCTATGCCGCCAGCGTCGATCCCAACGTTGAGATCGAAGTGGATGGCATCAGCGGCAGGGAAAGCCACTCCCGCACCCAGTATCTGGTGAGCCATGTGATCCAGCACCGTGTGGAAGAGATGCTGTCCCTTTGTTATGACAAGCTCAAAAACTGCTACACTCCGGAGCTTGTAACCGCCGGCATAGTGCTTACAGGTGGAACTGCCCGCCTGCAGCAGATCGACCGCGTTGTGGAATCGGCTTTTAACATGCACACCAAGATCGCCAGGCCGGATGTTTCCAGGCTCACTGGCCTGGTCGGCAGTTTGGACGATCCCGCCTGGGCTACCGCCGTGGGCCTGCTCTATCATGTGGCCGCGTTGGACAGGGAACTCAAAACCTCGTCGTTCAGCCTTGGCAAGATCAAAAACAACAAGATTTTCGACAGTATCAAAAAAATTATAAAAGACTTTACTACTGCGTAGTTAAGGGGGAAAACACAATGATCGAGTTTGACGAAAGACCAGCCCAGATAGGCACCAACATCAAAATTGTGGGAGTAGGCGGAGCTGGCGGCAACGCCGTGAACACCATGATCGAAAAAGAGCTTTATGGTGTGGAGTTCATCGCTGCCAACACTGATATCAGCGACCTGGTCAAGAGCCAGGCCAAGATGAAGCTGCAGTTGGGCAAAAAGCTCACCCGCGGCCTGGGCACCGGGGCAAATCCCGATGTGGGCAACCGCAGCGCGGAAGAATCCAAGGAAGAGATTATCAGCCACCTGGAAGGCGCGGATATGGTGTTCATCACCGCCGGCATGGGTGGCGGCACTGGAACCGGCGCCGCTCCCGTGATCGCAAAAATTGCCAGGGATCTGGGCATCCTCACCCTGGGCATAGTCACCACTCCCTTCCCCTTCGAAGGGAAGAAACGCCACAGCAACGCCGATGAAGGCCTGCAAAACCTGCGCGAGTTTGTGGATACCCTGATCGTGATCCCAAATTCCAAGCTTTGCGAGATATACTCCGATCTGACCCTGGTGGAGGCGTTTCACCGTGCTGATAATGTCCTGTATGAGGCGGCAAAAGCCATTTCGGATATCATCAATATACCCGGCCTGGTCAACGTTGACTTCGCCGATGTTAAAACCGTGATGCAAAACATGGGCTTCGCCCTGATGGGCACGGGCACCTGCGAAGGAGAAAACCGTGCCGTAATGGCGGCCAAAGCGGCCATCAACAATCCCCTGCTTTCCGATATCAGCCTCCAGGGATGCAAAGCCCTGCTTATCAACATAACCGCCGGCAACGATATCAAGATGAGCGAGTTTGAAGAGGTTTCCAGCGTAATCGTAAACGAAACCGGCTCAGACGCCAATATCATCATGGGCATCATCATCGATCCCGAAATGGTCAACAAAGTCTCCGTCACCATCATCGCGACCGGATTGAGCAGCCTGATCGAGGAAAAGGTTTTGGATTTTCCCTCCATTCAGGTTCAGCAGCCAGCGGCCCCCAGGGAACCGCGCAAATCAAAACCTGATGAAAACATAGAAGACATCTTTGCCCGTATCGGCATCAACCAGAATAACCCCAAAGACGATAACAGCGAGCAGGATGAGGAAAGCATGCGGCATTACACACCCCGCACAGACCTGCCTTCCTTCCTGAAAGCTTTGGATTAGCTTCCCAAGTCCCTGCTTAGGTCTCTCAACGGACACCTTGTCCGTACCGTCGGCGCCCTCCCCCTGCCGACGGTTTTTTTATTGCCCTCGTTCGTGGGAGTCAACTAAGTCTTTTTTATATTCTTTTTCTGCGCAAATCGGCGTGAACCAGTCTTTTAGGAACGACCAGCCAGCCCTGAAACGAACGGGTAAATTCCAAGATGCACTTTTCTGCCTCTCATGTTGCTATCATTCGCACCATCTGCAGGTTAGCTAATCATCCTTAGGTCATCCTTATAAATTATAAGGTTGACCCCAGGAAGACCCACGCCAGAGAGGGGGATGCAAATGAGAGCCACCCCCCATATATATAGGTGCTACGATCAGATAGTGGAAAGGTGTTTTGAGGTGGAAAGGTGAAATGGTGGAAAGGTGGAAAGGTTCCCTGAAACGAACACCAGCAGGCTAATAATCCGCGTCATTACGGGAAGTCGGGGTCCCCCTCTGGGGTGGCTTACCCGTGATCCAGTCTTTTGGAAACAACCACCAAGCACCGAAACATTGTGTCATCCCGGGCAAGCTTGCTTGACCCGGGATCCAGTCTTTTAGGACTGTTTGAAGTCCGGCTTGCTTTGGAATTGGCGAAAGCTATGAAACTATCATTGCCGGCTTGTTCTCCAAAATATCAGCAAGCAAAATAGTATTAGAAACTCACGCTCGTTTTAAGATAAATACTCTGGCTGGTAACATTATACAAGTGATATTCTGTTGGGTCTGGATCAATACTGTAGGAATAGTGATCCGCCTTGCTTTGATATCCCAGGTTGACCCGTAGTATCCTATTGATTTGCCATTCTGAATTGAAGTAGTATCCAAAATACCCGTCATACATAGCGGCAGGGATTTCTATGTTATTGAACCTCAGCCCCATATTGAACCTAAATCCAGTGTTGAAGTTGATGGCGTAATCAATATTCGCGAAGAGGTATTCGTTATCCCAGTTTTCCGTTTTGGGATGGTCATATTTGTAATATGTGGCATCGAGTTTCACAGTCGTATTGGGGTTGATCAGTGATTCCAAAGAGCCATAAAGGTAGGCCCAATTGACCAGTTTCTCCAGGCGATAGACCAGGCTTCTCGCCCCTCCAAGCCTTATAAAAGGAGAGATATTCGACAAGTAGTTGCTTCCCAGGCTAAAGAATGCTTTCTTATACTCGTAACAAATATCGTTATATGTTTCATCCCCATAGGAAGCATCGATGCCAAAATATGCCCGGGTGGAAAGAATCTTGGACTGGTTGCGGAATGCCAGATAAGCTTCTATGCGGTCATTAGTATTATGGTTTGCCACATATTCAGCGGTCACGGAATTTGAGAAATCGGAAATGAATAACCTGGGAAAATTGAGATAGTTCGTATAGGTGGCGTTAAATGTGTTCCGGTTCTTCACGGAAATGTTGCCCATGTCAGCCCGGAATGAGTCATCGATATACTTGCCGCTTAGGTCTAATGTGTGTTTGATGTTGCTAAAGCTGTATTTCAAAATGCCAGACGATCCGGAAGAGTAATCTGCCGGCAGGCTGTCTCTGGCTACGCTGCCACCCAGTTCAAGGCTGAGCAGATGATTCCCCCGGAATTGGCGGGAAACCATTATGCTTGCCACCTCATTATTGTATGCCGCTTTTTTATCCATTCTGTTATAGGCATAAAGTGAAAGCTGGCTTTTTCCGATTTTTTGCCTGACGGCCAGGGCGTTGAAGAAGTCATCCGTGCCGCTATAGAGCTGTTTCTTTTGATCTTTAGCACTGAGTACGATAAGGGATGTCTTGGGTTGGATGAGAGAATACTTTATAGCGGCGATTGGCGAGTTGATATTCCTGCTATACCAGTATGAGTTGGACCCGGTCAGCAAATCCAAGTCTTCCTTGAAAAAGAACCTGTTTTCCTGTAGCCATGGTTTGTAAAGCGTATTGTAGATATCATCCTCCGAATCCAAAGGAATATCCGAATAGTCCGGCTGCAAGGTTAGTTTGAGACTGCCGTTCTGCTGGGGACGGAACGCGAAATCAAGCCCAATATAGTCCTTTACTTTATAGTTCTGATTGTTTAGCAGATCATATTTTGCGGTGTAGTAGAGTCTTGCATTCAGGCCATAATCCCTTGCAATGCGGACAGGGACAGTAAGTGGAGCCGCTCCTTGATAATAAGCCTCTCCCATCGACCTAACCACATGGGGATAATTAAACCCCCTGCCCTCATTGCGCATCCACCTGTTCGCAATTACACCCACTATAAACGGCGTGTCTTTCGTCGTTCGCATATCTTTCCAGGGTATTCTGGCATAGATAGTCCATTTGTCCTGGTTGATTACAGACTCATATTCATAATCTGAATTCCACTCGTAGTTTTGGGTTAAACCCAGTCCCAGAGTGTAATCCTCTTTGTTCATAAGCGGATAAAAAACATAGGTGTAAGCAAAGTTTTGATTGGGAACGGTTATCAGCCGAAGCATGATAAAATCTCCACTCCCGGACTGATCCCTTTTAGTCTCATTACCCAAATTGAATGTGGAGTCAATCTCAACGGCGCAAATCATGTATAGATTCCGGCCATCTGCATAGAATTCAAATTCCGTATTCAGCCTGCAGGGGCTAAAATTATCGTCAACATTGCCCATGATCCCGTTTTGGAAATCGAGCTTCGTTGATTGGCTTATCTGTTCTTGGATGCTTAGCGCATACGCTCTGCAAGAAAAAAAACATATTAAAATAATAGCTATAGTAAGTTCTCGAACTTTCATGATTGTATCCTTGCTATCAATCACATCGTTAATTGTTGAGTCCCAAATGTTGGTGTAAATCCCAACTCATTGTTTCTCAGGTTGTTCGAGGGTATTTGATATCCCTCGTTACTCACAATCTATGTAAAATCAAACGGTTAGTCACATTATTTTCAGCTCGATAAATCAGGTCAAGTTTTTTTATAGGCTCTCT
>Ga0208196_1000134_pt1 | contig 104378 bp, 82 predicted proteins | sample AD_JPNNA7_MetaG_FD_184443 | JGI IMG/M metagenome (GOLD analysis project Ga0208196, IMG submission 184443) | Active sludge microbial communities of municipal wastewater-treating anaerobic digesters from Japan - AD_JPNNA7_MetaG (SPAdes) (version 2) | ecosystem: Engineered > Bioreactor > Anaerobic...
AGCCAGCGGGGCTTCCGTGGAATTGCGTGCCGCAGCCACGGTGTAACCGGCGGGGGTGGTGATGGTGCCTGTGAGGGTCTGATCGCCACTATTTTGGACGGTGAAGGTCTTCGTGTCGGTGCTGCCCACGGCCACATCGCCATAGGCGAGGGTTGTGGGATTGACCAGGATCACGGGGCCAGACTGGTTGGGTTGCAGGGTCAGTTTGAGGTTGGGGCGGTAAGAGGAAGTGCTGCCGCCGGTAAAGAGGTTGGTCTGATCAGAATTGTCGCTGCGCACATAGCGGTAACCGTTGGTCACAGATGTGTGCTGCGTTGTACCGGATGACGAATAAGCCCCAATGAGCCTGAAGGCGGTGTCCACCACGATGTTGTCATTGCCGTTCCAGGTGAAGGGGGTATCCAGTGTCAGCATGTTCCAGCCGGTGACTGTAGGTTGGTAAGAGGTGGAATTCCAGACGGTGCTGAGCCCGGTTGATATCCAACTGGAAACGTCGGTGGCGCTGGTATGCCCCATACGGATAATGTAGTTGGGCATGGCCAGGGTGGGCAGACCGGTAACATAGAAGCCGATGTCGGTGATGTCGATGGGTCCGAACACACCTGCAGCGTTGAGTTCAGCCTTTGTGTACACCGCTTGTCCGTGTAAGCTCTGATAATAAACGTTGATGGGGCAGGCATCTCTGGTGCTGTTGGAACCGGTTCCATCGCCGATGATCACTGAGTTATCTGGTGTGGTCTGGACTGTTTCGGTAGGCTCTGCGTCTTCACCTGAATAGGTGGCCACCACATAGTAGGAGTAGGTTGTGCCGTTCACAACTGCGTTGTCGGTGTAAGTAAGCCCCGTCGCGGTGGTGAGCAGGTTGCCGTTACGGTAGATTTTGTAACCGGTGGGGATTCCACTTATAGGCTCGCTCCAGTTTAGTATCACCAAACCATTTCCGCCCACCGCGGTCAGATTACGGGCGGGATAGAGCCCGGCAGGGACGTAGGCTTGCAATTTCAGGTTGGGCAGATTGTTGGAAGCCGTAAGTGATATGGGCTGGGATGAATCGCTTCTGTTTTGGCGGGCTTGGGTGGCAGTAGTGGTGGAATATGTCCAGAAGGGGTAATTAGAAATATAGCTCTGATTGCCCTTGATGGTTAGGATAGCCAGGTTGGAAGTTCCGTTGTAGGCAAAGAGGTTGTCCAGTTCCACTTCCATCCAGCCGGAGGTATCAGTGTTCGGGAAGGTTCCGCTAAAGACCAGGGTGTAGCCGTCTGTGCTGTAGTCGCCGCTGGACAGGCTGGACTCGCTGGTGTGCTTCATATAGATGCTGACAGCCTCGATGGGACTTACATCAGTGCCGCTGCCTTTGTGGAAGCCCAGATACCTGATGTTGCAGGCGGTGCCGATCTGAGAAGCCAGATAGATCGCCTCATGGCTGGAGTAGTTCCAATAACGGTTAATGGGGTAAGGCTGGGTTTCGCTGCCAGTTCCTATGATGATGGTAGAGAGGGGATTGGTGGTGGGGAAGCCTGTTACTGTGTTCGAGGGGTCGGATTCCTCGGCGCCGTAGATGGCAGTAACGTAGTACTCATAGCTGGTTTCGTTCACAACGTTGGTATCAGAGTAATTCAATCCGCCGGTGCTGGCCAGATAGCTGCCATCGCGGTAAACCTTGTAGCTGTTTGGAGTTCCGGTGGCAGGGGCTTGCCAGTTGAGGTTCACTACCGCGTTGCCGGAAGTGGCAGTCAGGTTTTGAGGCGGGGCATAGTAGGTTCCCATCGGCGGGAAGATGATGTGATCCAGCCAGGCGCAGTCGCTGCCATTGGCCCAGGAACTGTCTTTGGAGTAGGTCCAGGCCAGGGTGTGGCTGCCGGAGGTCAATGGATAGGAAGCCTCTGCCCAGCCTGCGGAACCAGACCACTCGCCCTGCTTTACGCCATCGACGTAGAAACGCAGAAAGTCATAGTTGCTTTCGGAGGATACCTTGTACCAGAAGCTGAGATTGCCCGCGCTACTGACCACCACAGGCAGGCTGAGGGTGGTGCTGGAGCTATTGCCGATAGCGCCGGACTTGGCTGCATAGGTACCGGTAAAGACTTCCGAGTTCTGCACCGTCCAGGGCACGGGGCTGTTGTTTATCCAAGGATACAAAGTAAAGTTTCCGGTCTCGAAACCCTCATCCGGAGGGGCCAGCAGGGTGACCGTGATGCTGCGGGTGGCGGTGTTTCCGCTATTGTCGGTGGCGATTACCTTGATGCTATGGGGGCCGCCAGCGTATCCAGTTGTGTTCCAAACCCAGGAATAGGGGCTGGAAGTATCAGTGCTTTTCAACACGTCGTCGATATAGAAGGCCACGCTGGTGATGTAGCCATCAGTATCGGAGGCAGTTGCGGTGATGGTGATGCTGCTGTTGAGGTCATGCACCGAACCACTGGCCGGGGCGGTGATGGAAACCGAGGGCAAGGTGGGGTCGGTGGCCAGCAAAGCCTGGAAGGCATTGATGCGCCCGCTGCCCAGTTGGCCAATGTAGCTTTGGTTCACGGCGTAATGATCGTCAGCGGTGGATTCCAGGATGTTCTCCACGTCGGCGCTGCTGAGGGTGCGGCCGTTGCGGTGGGCATAGGAGACAACCAAAGCCGCCACGCCGGAAGCGTGGGGACAGGCCATCGAGGTGCCCTGATAGAATCCGTAACCGCTACCGCTCCAGCAACTCAGCACGCCCTGGGAGGTGACGCTGTTGGTCTCTCCACCGGGGGCAGAGACGTCCACCCAAGTGTCGTAGTTGGAATACCAAGCCTTGGTATCGTTGTGGGTGGTGGCGGCTACAGCGAAAACTCCACTATAACAGCCGGGATACCATTGCCCGCTGGATTGGCTGTTGCCCGCAGCGTAGATGGTGATGCCGTTGGACATCACGCTTCCTCCGCCGTTGGCGTTGAAGTAGTCGATGGCGTCAAGCACAGACTGTTCATAGCTTCCCACATTGGTGTAGCCCCAACTGTTCTGTGAGATACAAGCGCCGTTGTCTGCAGCATAGATCGGAGCCTGCTCAAAACCGCCGCCGCCGGATGTGGGAGCGAAAACCTGAGTGCTCATCAGCCTTACGCCGTTGCCGGTTCCGGAACCGCCGGCAATGCCGGAGACGCCTACACCGTTGTTTGTAACAGCCGCCACGGTTCCCGCCACATGGCAGCCGTGGTCTCCCCCGACGATATTGGAAGTGCTCTGGTAGAAGTTATAGCCATACACATCATCCACATAGCCGTTGTTGTCGTCGTCAATGCCGTTTCCGGCGATTTCGCCGGGATTGATCCACATATTGGCAGCCAAATCCGGATGGTCGTACTGGACACCCTGGTCCTGGATGCAGACCACCACATCGCTGTGGCCTTTTTCGATGTCCCAGGCTTCAGGCAGGTCGATGTCGGCATCCACCGTTCCGCCGGTCTGGCCGGTGTTGTGATAATGCCACTGTTCACCATAGCGCGGGTCGTTCGGGGTCCAGCGAACAAGGTTATCCGCGATGGCGGAAACTTCACCCTGGTTCACGCTGAACAGGGTTTTCTTGTATTCAGGTTCAGCCCACTGGACGTCTTTGGCCAGGTTCCGGTAGGCCATCACGATTTCGCGGATGTCAGCTTCGCTATCATACTCCAGCTCGAACCAGAGGTGCAGGCCCCATTCAACGTGGCGCCAGCCCCATTTGAGGTTTTTGTTCACTTCACCGAAGACGGGACTGATCTTTTTCACCCCGTATTGAAGGTTGAGGGCATCCAGTTCCTCGAGGCCGAAGCTGGCGAGGGCGCCGTCCTGATATTGAAAGCTTTGCGCCAGCGCGGAATTGGCCTCGCTGAGCTTGATTCTGATGTGGCCTTGTTCCATGGCGCTGTCAGGAACCTGGTAGATGTCGATGAAAGGCCGCTCTCCAAAGCGCGGAGCGGCTGCCAGACCAAGCGTGCCAAAGATGACAAGCAAAACGGTCAGCAGTGTTTTCAATCTGTGCATTTTCAACTCCTTGTGATAATGTATTGTCGCTTATATTTATTACTGTTCATGGCTGTTAGCGGTCCCGGCAGCGCTTGGCGCGTTGGTTTGCAAAACTTCGTGATGGCGGTTTTGCCAATCTTTTCCAAGCTGAAGCTCAGGCGCTTGTGGAAAGAATTTGGGCAGACAATATTTTGTCAATCAAAAAGTTGCCACTTGGTCATTTAACTGGCATTGTGAGAATTTCTTGCCCGATTTCAAGCCTTGTTTTGATCCTCCACGAGATCCCTGACTGATTCACACCCTCGTTATTGTTCTGTCGCCTCTACGAGGCTCTTCTGGAGACCGGGAATTCGCGTGACGAGGGGCTTACGCGCCCTCACTATCGTTCTGCCGCCCTACGGGCTTGAAAGTGCCGGACAAGCACTCCATCTGAAAGAGAGCCTGACTTAATAGAAAGCCAGAAATGTTTAGCCACCGTTATGTCCTGCCAGTCAGGCCCTGAGCGCTCGATACCATACCCCTCCCATGCCCCTCGTATAATTCTCGCACCAAATACGGGGATTGTGCGGGAGGCGCATCCGGGACCCAGTATAGGGCCTTAACGGCCAGACAGAGCCGCCCCAGGCTACAAGCTGGCGTCGAGCGAGGAACGAGCATCTACGCCAGCAAAGAGAAATCAATCCAAATTATCCTATCCTCCATTAACGCATAATTATCCATCGTCCATTTCGCTACTCATCCTGTCGTCCATGCTCACTACGTTCGCTGTACGCCAGGCTAGCCCACGAGCTATGATGGCAGTAGTAGCACCCACTCCTATTGAACATGAGCCGTTTCCAACGGAATTGATGGATTGACGTTGGCCTGGGTCAACTTGCCGCAGCACATCCAATTCGGAAAGGCGTCGGGGATAATTAGCTGAGAGGTTAAGAGTAGTCAGATAACTCGGTCGATGACGGGCAGCATTTCAGCGAGGAAATCGGAGTAACGGTCCTCCAGGATTGCCGCGCGGGCCATTTGCATGAGTTCCTGGTAAAACCAGAGGCTGTGGATGGTGGTAAGGCGCATGCCCAAAATCTCGTTCATGCTGATCAGATGGCGGATGTAGGCTCGGGAGAAGTGCTGGCAGGTGTAGCAGCCGCAGTCGGGATCGATGGGGGAAAAATCCTCTTTGTAGCGGGCGGCCTTGATTATCATTTTGCCGTGGCGGGTGAAGATACTGCCTTTGCGGGCGTTGCGGGTCGGCATAACGCAGTCGAACATGTCCACGCCGTTGGCGATGTTCAGCAACAGGTCGCTGGGGGTGCCCACGCCCATCAGGTAGCGGGGTTTGTCTGCTGGAAGGATGTCGTTCAGGAAAGCCGTGATGCGGAACATGTCCTCTTTTTCCTCGCCCACGGCCAATCCACCAATTGAGTAGCCCGGAAAATCCATGTCCATCAGCGCCAGGGCAGAGCGTTGGCGCAGGTCTTCATAAATGCCGCCCTGCACGATTCCGAAGAGGGCCTGCTTTTTGGCGTTTTTGAAGGCCGCCTTGCCCCTTTCGGCCCACTGGAGCGTGGTTTTGAGCGATTTTTCCACGTATTCGCGGGTGGCAGGATAGGGCGGGCATTCGTCGAAACTCATGATGATGTCGGCGCCAAGGGCTTCCTGGATGCCGATGACGCCCTCCGGAGTGAAAAAATGGCGGCTGCCGTCGATGTGGGACTGGAATTTGACGCCCTCTTTGCTGATTTTACGCAGCGCAGCCAGGCTCATCACCTGAAATCCACCGCTGTCGGTGAGCATGGGCTTGTACCAGGAAATGAATTTGTGCAGGCCGCCGGCGTCGCGGATAAGTTCATGCCCCGGACGCAGATAGAGGTGGTAAGTGTTGCCCAGGATGATCTGAGCGTGGCTTTCCTCCAATTCGTGGGGGCTCATCGCCTTCACGGTGCCAAGTGTGCCAACGGGCATGAAAACGGGGGTTTTTATCTTGCCATGAGAGGTGGAAATCGTGGCGGCTCTTGCAAATCCGGAGGTTTTTTCGAGTTTGAATTTAAACATGGTTTAGGCGGATAAAGAGAAAAAGGGAAAAAGAGAAAAGGTTGTGCATAGGCCAAAACCTATCATTCAAAATTAACAAAGCTCTATCTGACTTTGTCATTTTTTCGCCTTGAGTGCCTTGATCAGATTCATCAGCATTGAGCGGATACATCTGATTTGGGAAGCATAAGCTTCAAAATCTTGGTAAAGCTCGAGCCGGAACGCAAGTTCCAACTGGGTGTTTCAAATTCGGATAACGAGCCGTTGGCAATATTCAAAAAGCTCCGTTTTGGGAAAGACAACCCCCGAACCCAAGCCAACTTTTTCTCCTTTTCCCTTTTACTCATCTGTTCATAAACCTAAGCAGTTCACTGGCCACATCAGAATACAGAGCTAGAATCATTAAACCCATCAAAAGAACGAAGCCTATTGATTGCAATACTGACTGGATCTTGAGGGGGATTGGCCGGCGGATTATGCCCTCGATTATGGAAAAAAGGATCACGCCTCCATCCAGGATGGGGATGGGCAGCAGGTTCATGATCATCAGCATGAGGCTGATCCCGCCAAAGAAGACGAGCAGACTGCCGAAGCCGCGCTCTCCGATCTGCTGGCTCATGGTGGCGATCATCACCGGTCCACCAACCGATTTTCTAATCTCCCCGGGGCTGCGCAGCAATTTACCCAGCATCTGATAGTTCATCAAGATGAAGTTGGCGGTGTTGTAAGCGCCCAGTTTGATGGCCTCAATGGGGTTGAAGCGTCGGTCGTAACGCACAGGCTGGTATTGCGTTATACCGATGGCGCGGCTGCCACCGGTATTAAGGCTGGATTCCAGCTTCAGGCTTTTGTTGAAGCTTTCCCCGTTCCGTTCGATGGTGAGCAAAACCTGGTCCCGCGGGGCGTTGATAATCATCTGCCGCATGGCGTACCAATCGTCCACAGCCACAGAATCCACCGCCGTGATGCAGTCTCCGGTTTGCAGTTTGGCATGGTAGGCCGGGGTTTTGGGCACCACTTCCCCCACCCGGGTATCGGCGACTGGATAAACTCCTGCCAGAAGTGAATCCACATCCTTCGCCCTTATCTCCGCAGATCTTTTTTCACCTGAACGACTAAAGAGGACGGTGCTGCGCGGCTTTTCCAGTAGACCTTCAAGAAATTCGCTGAAACCCCGCACAGATTTGCCGTTTACGCTCACGATGCTGTCTCCGGGAGCAAATACCTGCGGCCAGGAACCTTCGGCGCGGCTCACCACAGGATACTGGTCCTGAATGTGGACGGGCAGGACAAAGGAAAAGATGAACAGCAGCAAACCCAGCAACAGATTGGCAAAGGGCCCACTGAAACCGATCAGCGCCTTTTTCCACCAGGCCAGGCGAAAAAATGAATCCGCGGCATCCTTGTCCGGAGAATCTGGATTTTCGCCTCGCATCTTTACATAACCGCCCAGCGGTATCCAGCCTATGCGCCAGGCAACTCCGCTGCGCTTCCACTCTTTCAGGGGCTTGCCAAAGCCGATGGAGAATTTTTCGATGCCAACTCCAAACCAGCGAGCGGCTTTGTAATGTCCCAGTTCGTGGATGAAGATCATGATGCCAAAGGCGAGGATGGTATAGAGCAAAGTCATTGTTCGTGAAAAGGGTTAAAGGGTGAAAGATTGAAAAGCTGATGTCATTATACTGTGATGGTGGAGGAGGTCGATAACACGCAACATCACGTCCATGATATCAAGCCATAGATATTGATTTGGGAAAGCTTCTGGGTCTCAGCATCAACATCAAGCGCCAGGCATATGCTACTTCTGGATCCGTCCCGCCAGCGTTATCGCGATATAAGACGCGACATCGGTGGAATAGGTTCCGGTGCTAAAACCGGCATCATAACCCAGTTCGATGGCGAGATCGTGCGAAATCCTGGGGCCCCCGCAGATGAAGAGCATTTTGTCCCTAAGCTGTTCAGCCTCAGCCAGTTCGATGAGCCGGGTGAGGTTTTTGATGTGGATGTTCTTCTGGGTCACTACCTGGGAAACGAGGATCGCATCGGCATTTTCGGCCCTGGCACGGCGCAGCAGCTCTTCCGAAGGCACTTGGGCGCCGAGGTTGATAGCGTTGAACCACTGATAGCGTTCCAGGCCGTAGCGGTGGTTGTAGCCCTTCATGTTCATAATGGCGTCGATCCCCACAGTGTGGGCGTCGCTTTCGATGCAGGCGCCAACGACTGTGATCACGCGGCCGATGTTTTCACTGATATAGGCGTCGGTGGCCTCCATATCCATGACGGGTGTTTCCACCACTTTGACCTTGATGCTGGCGGGATCCACAAACGCCGAAGTAACGGCGTAGGCTATAAAATGGGTGTAGCCTTCGCCCATGTCGCGCAGTCCGCAGATTTCGATCTCATCGTAGCCGATGTTTTTCAGAAGCAGGCGCGCTGCCTCTTTGCCAAAGGCGTCCGGCGGCACGGGCAAACTGAAGGAAAGCTGCATCTTGCCGTCGCCGGAGGTGTCGCCGTAGGGACGGATCATGGTTTTCTTGCTCATATTCCCAGCTCCTTGGTCATCTTGTTCAGGAAGGGGTTGAAGTAATTTTTGTCCTTGCGGAAAACGCCATCGAGGCCCTTGCCGCCTGTTTCGGGACGTTTGATGTCGGCAAAGTCGCCTCTGGCCATGGCGGGGAAAAGACCTTCGGCGGCCACGCCCTCTAGAAACTCCGCGGCTTCAACCAGCACCTGGTTGGCGCGCTGGTTGATAAAGCTGTCCGGGCTCAGGCAGAGGCTGTCATTCAGGTTTTTCATGGCTTTGAAGACATACTTCGCGTTTTCTATGGCCAGGGATCTGTCCGCCAGATGGGGAGTGTGGATCGCCTCGGTCATCATGCCCAACAGTTGGACCCCCTGGCCGGTGAGCTGGCCTGCGAAGTTGAACATGGCGTCCATGAGATGGGTCTTGAAGATGTTGCCGCTGGCGAACTTGGTGGGCGGCATATACTTAACCGGCGCCTGGGGAAAGAGTTCGCGGGTGAGCAGAGCGTGGGCAAGCTCATAGGAAAAGCTGTTCTCCAGTTCCGGATCAATCTCGTAAGCATGGCCGAGGCCCATCATTTCAGGCTTCACACCGCTAAGCAGGGCGAACTGCTCGTTCAGAAGCTGCGAGGCCGTGACGGTGTAGGCCTTTTCCACGGCGTCGGAGGTGGTGAGATAGTTGTCCTCTCCGGTCTGGATCTCGATGCCGGCAAAGGCATTGATCATGCGGCTGAAATACTGGTCCAGCAAGGTGCGCTTGGGGTTGATGTCGCGGAAAAGGATGCCGTACATGGCGTCATTGAGCATCAGGTCGAGCCTCTCAATAGCGCCCATCGCCGCGATCTCGGGCATGCAGAGCCCTGAAGCGTAGTTCGTTAGGCTGATGTAGCGCTGCTCTTTTTCCGATACCTCGTCCAGGGCGGCACGCATGATGCGAAAGTTTTCCTGGGTGGCATAAGTTCCCCCGAAGCCAACCGTTGTAGCGCCGAAAGGCACGTAGTCCAGCAGCGATTGAGCGGTGGAACGGATCACGGCAATGATGTCAGCGCCTTCGGATGCGGCGGCTTTGGCTTGCACCGCGTCCTCGTAAATGTTGCCCGTCGCCACAATAACATAAATAGCCGGAACCCTGCGGGGGCCGTATTTGGCAAACATTTGCTCCCGGGTGGCGCGCTGTTTGGCAATGTGGCCAAGCATTTCGTCTGCAAGGGTATTCAGCAAGCTGAAGATTTCATCCGGAGCGGCCTGGGGCTGTTTAGCAAGGTCGATTTCGCCCCTGCTTACGGCATCCGCGACCGACTGGGCGCTTAACTTGCGGCCCAGCATGGCGTTGGCCACCGGGATGGCGGCTCCCTTATCCAGGGCCTGTCCCACGCGCAGATGGTCCACAACCACGTTGGGAAGCGGGTTTCCATCTTCCAGTGCGCCGTCGATGCCCATCAGGCGCAGCACCGTGCGTTCGATCGCCAGTGAGGTATAGCCGTCAAACAGCCAGCCAAAGGAACCGGCGATGCTGGCGGCAGCCGCTCGGGCACGTTGCTTGACGGAATCGTCGAGAGTGAGTTTTAGCATGTAACTCTCCAAAGCTTTGTTGTTTATATTTTTTCACGTTTTTTAGGCCCTGCTTATCCGTCAAGGGAAAAGGCGGAAATCCTTTTCCAAGCGAACAAACCCAAGTTCCGGTAAAACCCAAACGAAGCCTGAACAAAATGCAGAGTCGGTTGTTTTTCCAGCGAAATAGTGTATTCTATCCATAAAACAAAGGATACATTATGAATTACATCCTCCCATTTTTGCTGGCTCTCGCGATTTTGAGCATCAGCCTGGGCTGCCAGGCGCAAATCCCCGCAAATCCTGTGCAAGCGGTTGACAGCGTGGAACTTGACCGCTACCTGGGCGTTTGGTACCAGCAGTCATTTATCCCTTTCCGCTGGCAAAAAGCCGATTGCGGAGAATTGGTGACCGCAGAATATTCCCTCAACCCCCAGGGCAAGATAAACGTTGTGAACACCTGCTACGCTGACAAGGACGGCAGGGAAATCAAGTCCCAGCGCAAAGCCACAGCCTGGCCTGCGGACGAGACCAACGCCAAGCTTAAGGTCCAGTTTTTCTGGCCCATCAAGGCGGATTACTGGATCGTAAAGCTCGATCAGGCCAAATACAGCTACACCGTGGTCAGTGAACCCACCCGCGAACACCTGTGGATCCTTACCCGCGACAAAGCCATCGACAAGGTTCTTTACGACGAAATCGTGAACTGGCTGAAAGACAATGGCTGGGATACCGGCAAGCTTGTCTTCACCGGAAGCTTCAAGTAAGTTTTCCCAATACTAAATAGGCGGCGCGCACCTCATGGTACGCGCCGCCTATTTAGTTGGACATTTGCTTAATCGATAACGATTTCTTTCTGCGGTGAGGGTTCTTTCTTGGGAATGATCAGCTTCAGTACGCCGTCTTCCATCTTGGCTGAGATTTTTGCCAGATCGGAATTCTCGGGCAGAAGCAAGTTGCGCCGGTAGCTGCCGCTATAGCGTTCGCAGCGGTACACGGTGCCTTTGGTTTCCTCTTTGCTCTGCTCGCATTTGGCCTCGATCATCAACTGGTTGTCGTGCACCGAGATCTTCACGTTTTCTTTTTTGAAGCCGGGCAGATTGGCCAGAAGCTCAAATTCCTTTTCGTGCTCCACGATATCCATCGCCATGGAGCGGAAATTGTCCTCGCTGCTCTCCTCTTCGAAAGCGCGGTTGAAGAAATCGTCGAATATACTGAGCATGGTGCCCATGGGTCTAAGTTCTTGTCCTTTGCGATAAGGTGTGATCTTCATTTCAAACCTCCTTTAATGAATCTCTACAGTCAATATAATCACATAACCCAAAAAGGCAAGAAAAAATTAGCAGTCCCGTGGTGGAACTGCTAATTTTGTTTTCCGGGTCCGCCGATAGGCGGGCTTATTTACTTCATTAATATCATCTTACGAGTTTGGACGAAATCCCCGGAACGCAGGCGATAATGATAAATCCCGCTGCCGCAAGCTCTGCCCTGGCTGTCCTTGCCGTCCCAGACCAGCTCCATTCGCTGTCCGGAAGGGATTCCCTGGAAAAGGGTGCGAACCAGCCTGCCGCGGAGGTCGAAAATCTGCAAAGAGGCGGGCAGGGAGGCGTCTTTCAGGCTAAGGCTGATGGTGGTTGTGGGATTGAAGGGATTGGGGTAATTCTGTTTCAGCTCGTTAATCACAACCGGAGCCGTATCGTCTTCCACGGGAGTGGATTGGAGAGTGGTAAACTGGTTGATGTGGCTGAAGTTGCTGTTTCCGGCCACGTTCCCCGCGCTCACCCTCCAAAAGTAGGTGCGCCCTGGCTGCAGGCCGGAAACATGCTGGCTGGTGGTGGTAAGGTTGGGCAAGTCAATTTCAGGATCCACGAACCAAAAGCTCTGCGAAATCTGGAGAGAGTAACTATCTGCCAGAGGCATGGGAGTCCAGGAAAAATCGAGTTCCAGGGGCAGGTCTTCCGCCTGATGTACCGGATATGTAAGCACTGGTGGGTCAGGCAGTTCGGTGATGTCGCCGGTGGTGAAGCTGAGGTCGAGACAGAAGGGCCCGGGTCCGATGTCGGCAAGCCCGCAGACCCGCCAATAGTAAGTTTGGAAAGGCGTAAGGCCCTGCAACTGATAGTGGTTGTCCGGATGGTCAATGGCGTTCACCAGGTAGCTGTTGAAGTTGGGGTCGGTTGAAACCTGCAATTGATATCCGGTCACTCCCGGCGTGGCAGTCCAGGCCAGCAGCGGGTTGGTGGGAATTTCCGTGGCGCCGTCGGGTGGCCAGGTCCCCTGCGGCGTGGCCATTTCGCTGGCAATCGCTAAAGGATGGATGTTGCTGTCCGCCTGGCCGCTGGAGTTCTGGGTGATGCGCACGAAAACCTGATTGGAATTGAGCACGGGGATATTGTTCCAGGCATAGCTGCCGTTGTTGGGCGCGTCGGCATTCAATACCGTCCAATTCACGCCGCCATCGGTGCTGTAATCCACGGTTACGGTTCCGGTCATGCTTTTGGCTTTCCAGGTTAGCACCTTGTTGCTGCCGGAAAACCAGGTCTCGCCGCCCCGGGGAAAGGTGAGCTGGACATCCGAAATCTTAATTTTAAAGGTGATGGTTTCACCCGCTTCGCCCACATCATAGAGATTCAGCCCGCCCGGGGAGTTGTTGCTCATGAAGCCGCTGGGAACCGTGGCTTCGTTCATCTCGGTTCGCCCTACCTGGAGCGAAAACTCAGCATTGTTGAGGGTGCCGTTGGTGGTGGTGTTATTGGCATTGGGGCGATAGATGTAGAGCTCGTCAGGGGGCCCGCTGGCATTGCCGCTTTCGGAGGAATCAAGCCTGTAAACCAGGAGGCCGGTGCCGGGGACGTTGTGATCGTAATTCTCGGAAGGGCGCCGGTATTCCAGCAGATAGTATTCGCCGCTTCTCCAGCTGGGCACGCGCCAGATGTTGTTTGTGGCGGAGGTAGCCACCGGCGAGAGGGTGTAGGTTCCGGAAGTTGTGATTTCCGGGATGCTGGAGACCCACTGCCCGTATTTGTGTTTCATCCACACGCTCATGTGCTGGGGTGGGTTCTGGTCAGCGCACATAATGTCCCAACTTCCGATGGGGTCGATGGTTGTGTCGTTGTAGCGGTAGAGGTCAGGCGCGCCCAGGCTGTGGAACATTTCGTGGGAAAGCACTCCGGCGCCGGAACCCATGGTGGAACTCTCTATCTGGAAATTGAAGTCCCAGACCCTCTTGCCATGTATCATGGCATTCACTGTATAGAGCACCCAGCGATGGGGCCAGAGCAGTTCGGCCCAGCCTTCCGGCGAGCCTTTGATGATGAAGCAGGTGTTGTCCACATAGCCGTCGTTATCGCCGTCAATCACCAGATCAGTAGGCACTTGTGACGCGATGGCATTCACGGCGCGCAGCAGTAATTGATGTTCCCGCTGGGTGCGTTCGTTGTCGCCGCTGTAACCCTTTGGGTTGGAGGGACTGTGGATTTTGAAGTAGGCTCGGGGATAAGTGTCCGTGTAGCAGAGAATTGTCGTGCCGTTCGGGATGGGATAAAAGGTGGAGTTCACATTCAACTGGTTATAGGAGGCCTCCCAGAAATAACGCTTCATGGAATTCCCGGCGGGGTTGTTGAAAATTTCTTCATAAACTCCAAGCGGTGTGTTGAAATCGGGGTCATCGGCGAATTTGATGAAGACCACAATATTGTTGAAATCGCCCGTGTGAGGGGATTTAGCGTCGCTGTAATCGCGCATGTTGGCATAGCGGGAGTATTTCTCCTCTATCAGCCGGCGGGATAGATTCACCCCCGGCTGTAAAGCTCTGTGTTGAGGGGAGTCGCGGCCCACGATCCAGTCCGTGGGAGCGACCTTTTCACCGTCCTGCCTGGCGTAAACATAGTAGCCGGCATCATTTTGGACAATCGTATAGTTGTCGGCATCGTGCAGCCAATTGTGCCATTCGTCTCCGCTTGCAAGAATTAGCAGTTCGCTGCCGTCGGGCTGGGTCACTTGCACCGGGGTGTTCACCAGTGGGGCGGCGCAGAGCGCTCCCAACGCCAGCAGCGCTGTGAGAAAGCTTACTATCAGTTGTTTGGTCATGTTCATTGTTCCTATCTATCTGTTTATTATCCATTAAAATAGCCTAAGCGAACTCCAAAACCATAAGCTCGTGAGTCATTGACGTCAGATACACATTTTGTTCCAATTCGGGATTTATTTCGAGCCTGTTATCCCGATCCAGCCAGCAGTCCCTCCAGAAGCTGCCTCAAAACCGGGAAGTTACCAGCCTGTTCCAATCCTGACTCCTCCTTTGCCCTATCCAATTCGCCTCTCACTTACATCCCGTTGACTTCCCGTTTGAAAGGCGGGAACTCAGCGGGAAGTGAACGGGATGTGAGTGGGATGGGGCAAAGGGCGAATCAAGCAAATAATGGCATTTTTTAATAGTGGTTAACCGCATACACAGCAATGGATTGTTCACCCGAAGACCATCCCGAAGACAGCAGCGCCCAGCATCAGATAAATGGGGTTGGTTTTAAACTTCCAGTAGATCGCCAGGCTGATCACAAACACGAGCACTGTGAACCAATCAGTGAAAGCGCCTTTGGCGATGAGCACCATGGCAGCGCCGATGAGGCCGAGGGTCAGCCAGCGCAGTTTCTGAAAAATGTTTTTGAACCAGGGCTGCTCGCGGAGCTTGAGATAGGTGAGGGTTATGACCAGCATCAGGACAAGCGAGGGCAGGATGACGCCGAAGGTGCAGACCAGGGAGCCCAAAACCCCTCCCTGCCGGTAGCCGATGAAGGTGGCGGAGTTGATGGCGATGGGGCCGGGGGTCATTTGCGAAATCGCCACCACATCCGTGAATTCGCTTTGAGTGAGCCAGGCGTTGCGGACCACCACTTCCTGCTGGATCATGGCCAGGACCGCGTAGCCGCCACCAAAGCTGAAAAGCCCGATTTTTACGAAGGTCCAGAACAAAGTCAGCCAAGTCATTCCGGCTTCTCCTTCCGCCACAAACCCTGCGCCACGGCAAAGGCGATCGTGGCCAAAATAAGCCAGATGGGACTGACGCCAAGAAAGCCCACCAGCACCAGAGCGACAATCGGCACCCAGAAATTGGTAAGATTGAGATTGGCGGTCTTGGTCATTTCCGCCAGGGGCACCGCGATGAGGGCCACCAGTGCTGGTTTGAGCGCGTGAAAAGCTTTGCGCACCAGGGCTTGTTCCGCGTAGTGGACAAAGAGTTCAGCGATCAGCATGATGATGACCAGGGAAGGCAGCACCGAGCCCAGCACCGCTGCCGCCATGCCCAGGCGGCCTCGAACATGCAGACCAACGTAAACGCTGATGTTGATGGCTATTGGCCCGGGGCAGGACTGTGCCGCAGCCAGGCCGTCCAGAAAATCATCGTCAGAGATCCAGCCATGTTTTTCCACCACTTCACGGCGGATGAGGGGAATCATGGCATAGGCGCCACCGATGGTGAAAGCACCGATTTTGAGAAAGGTTAAGAATATGGAGCCAAGACTTTTAGACATTGTTCACCCACTCTTCCACGAGATGTATTAGCTCAGCCACAAGCTGCCGTTCCGGCACTTTCTTCAGGATTTCGCCGCGGGCAAAGATGAGTCCCTCCCCGTCCCCGCCTGCAATGCCGAAATCCGCTTCCCGCGCTTCTCCGGGGCCATTCACGGCACAGCCCATCACGGCGATGGTGAGCGGCAAATCGGAATAGGCTTGAAGGGCGCTTTCCACCTCGGAAGCCAGGCTGAAAAGGTCCACCCGGGTGCGTCCGCAGGTGGGACAGGAAATGATGTTAAGCCCCTGGCGCAGTTCAAGGTTGCGCAGGATTTGCTTGGCCACAGCCACTTCCTGGATGGGATCCGCGGTTAGTGAAACCCGCAGGGTGTCGCCGATGCCTTCTGAAAGCAGGATTCCCAGAGCCATGGCGGATTTTACGCTGCCAGCCAGCAGGGTGCCGGATTCCGTGATGCCCAGATGCAAAGGATAATCCACCCTGGCGCTGAGGGCGCGGTAACTTTCCAGCATCAAAGGCAGGTGCGAGGCCTTCACGGAAATCTTGATGGCGCCAAAGTTCAGGTCCTCGAGAATGCGCACGTGCTCCAAAGCCGCTTCCACCATGGCTTCGGCACTCACTCCGTATTTAGCCACCATCTCTTTGGGCAGGGAACCGCTATTCACGCCGATGCGGATGGGCACCCCCCTTTCGGAAGCAGCCTTCACCACGGCCTCAACCTTGGCGCGGGAGCCGATGTTGCCTGGATTGATGCGAAGTCCGGAGATTCCGGCTTCCAGGGCTTGCAAGGCCAGTTTGTGGTCGAAATGGATGTCTGCCACCAGGGGAACCCTGGCGTTTTCCGCCAAAACTGGTATCGCCCGGATATCCTCTGCGCCGGTTACAGCGAAGCGGATGATCTGGCAGCCGGCTTGTTCCAAAGAGGCTGTCTGGGCCAGGGCCGCTTCCAAATCGCGGGTTGGCACGCTGAGCATGCTTTGGATAGAAACAGGCGCGCCCCCGCCGATCTGGACATTGCCCAAGTGTATCTGCCGGGTAGGTTTACGAGTGATTTTCTGCATGTGGCAAAAAGAGAGTGGCCGGGTTTTCTGTCAATATAATTAAGCCCCGCAGAGGGCCCCAGAGCTGGAATGACGCACGGCACACAAACAAAAACCCCGGAGCGGCGGACCGTTCCGGGGTTGGGATCGTTATCGACCTGACGGATTACTTCATCAGGATCATCTTTCTGGTGCTGCTGTACTTGCCGGCGAACATCTTGTAGAAATAGACGCCGCTGGAGACAGGCAGGTTGTTGTTGTCGCGGCCGTTCCAGGTGACGGAATAGTGTCCGCTGGCCTTGTTTTCGTTCACGAGGGTCTTCACCAGCTGACCCTTCACGTTGTAGATATCGATGCTGACGGGTGTGGCTTCCTTCACGCTGTAGCGGATGGTGGTCTCCGGATTGAAGGGGTTCGGGAAGTTGCCGTGCAGCTCGGTGGCCACGACGGGAACACCCGGATCTTCGATCGCGGTGCCGCCCATCACGGTTACATCATCCACAAGGAAGATGAAGGCGTCGCTCGACACGCACTGGATGCCAATGCGGGTCGCGCCAGCGGGGATATCGTAGGTGTATTCGGTCCATTCAACAGGGGGCTGGATGTAGTTGGTGCCGCTGATGATGGTGAAGTCGTTGGGGTTGGTGCCACCCGTGGAGGTTCCCACTTTGAAGCGCTCGAGGCCGTACTGGGCGGTGTAGGAGCGGGCCCAGAACCTAATCTCGGCAGGGTTGGTGAGCACGGGGGTGATCATCCAGTCGTTGTTCGGTCCATTTCCTCCACTGGACGGCATGACCGCTGCAAAACTGGCAGCCATCTTGATTCCGCCATGGGCGGTAAGTTCGGTCAGCGGGGGAGTGGTGGCGCTGGGCACGAAGATCATGTAAGCCATGGGCTCGTAGGCGTTTGGCCAGGTGGTCGTGCTCATGCCGTAGGTGCTGCTCTGATCCACGTCAACCAGGGTCCAGGGCGCGAATTCCAAGGCGAAGTTGTCATAGCTTTCGAAACCGTCTTCGAATATGGTCAGGCTTTCAGCCAGCTGGAAGTTCACAGTGGTGGTCTGGCCGGTAACCACGATCACACCTGTCTGGGTGCTTGGGGCATAGCCGGCGGCGGACGCGGTCACACTGTGGGTTCCGGCAACCACCTGCATGCTGTAGGCTCCGGAGGCGTTGGTGGTGGCGGTGACGTCGCCGCAAGTTACAGTAGCGCCCATGATGGGGGCGTTCTGCTGGGTACGGACGATACCGGCGATGGTGCCGATTTCGGTGATCTTGGTAAGCGGGTTGGAGAAGGCGGGCACCGACATCGCGTTGCCGGTGTAAACGGCCTTCACAGCCCACTTGTAGGTCCCGTCGGGCAGACCGTTCCAGCCGTTATCCTGCCAGGCTGTGGCGGTGATGACATCCTGAGTGAGCTGGATCCAGGAAGTTTCGTTGCTTTCCTGGCCCTGCTGCAGGCGCCAGACCTTGTAGCCGTTGAGGACGCGGTTGCCGCGATCAGCTGGTCTGTCGGGCCTGATTGCTTTTTCGGGCACGGTTTGGACAACCGGGCGCGGGGTGTCGGTCTTGAGGCTGAAGAAGCCGGCATTCACGGGCTGGCCTGTGGTTTCCACCACAACCGGTGAAATCATCGGGGCGATATTGGGATACGAGTATCCCACATAACCTTGGATGCTCCAGTTGTAGTTGAGTGAGCTGGCCAGGGTCAGCAGGGTGGTCCAGGCACTGTTACTGTAGATCATATTGCCGAAGCCGTCAATGGCAGGGCCCGGATCGCAGCCCGCGGGGTAACCTGAGGTGTGGACTATGTTGTAGCCAAACCAGAGTTCTTCGTTGCCGGTGATGCCCACGGGGTTGTTGAGGTTCACTGTCATCCAGGCGTCATAGGTATCCACCGTGACGGGTTGGCTGGTGGCTTCAACCGCTGGCGCGCTGGCGGTTCCACCGGTCCAGACCTTGAGGGTGTAGGTGGCGGGGTCGCCGGGCCAGAATTTGATGGCTCGCAGGCTCATGCCCACGTAATCCTGAAGCGCTGATGGCGGGAAGCGGATGGCAACGGCGAATTCTCCGCCGTTGGTTAGGCCGATGCTGTTATTTGCATCCACTGTGGAGTATTGGATCCATTCTCCGCCGGCGGTGCCGGGTTCGCTCCAGGTCACGTTCACGTCAGGGCCGGCTTCAACCGCGGTCACGCCTCCGGGCGGAAGGGTAATCTCGGTGAGCACGAAGTTCTGCGTGGTGGTCTGGGTTCCCACGATGTTCACACCGGTGACGGTGGAGGATTGGTAACCTTGTTTGGAACAGGTCACGTCGTAGGTGCCCTGGTAGGCCAGGAAGGCATAGCTGCCGTCGGGGCCGGAGGTACCGGAGTAGTCGCCCGCTGTGATGGTGGCGCCGGCGATCGGGACGTTGGTGCCGAATTCGGTAACGGTACCGCTCAGGGTGCCCATCATGCCTTTGTGGATCTCGTTGGAGAAAGCCGCGCCGGAAAGCACGTCATTGGTGTAAACGGCCTTCACGGCATATTTGTAAACACCGGAGGGCAGCGGAGACCAGGCAGTGTCCACAAAGGTGGTGTCGGCGATGCTGGCCGGGGTCAGAGATGTCCATTGCGTCTCGTCGCCTTCGTTGATCGCCAGCAGGCGCCAGACCTTGTAGCCGGTAAGAACACGGCTTTGGGCATCGGGTTGGGGTTTTGAATCGCGCGCTACGTAAGCAGGGCTGGCATTGAGGTTGGCCAATTCCTCGAGGGTCGCTGCTTCAAATTCATCCAAACCGCGCAAATCCGCGGGTTCGATGGCAGATATGACGCTCTCGCCACTGGCTCGAGCTGGCCCCACATAGACATCATCTATGTACCAGCCGGCATAGTTCACCACGCTGGTGGCATACCATTCGAAGCTTACTTCCACGTTTGCCTGGTTTGCATAGTTGGCAAGGCTTACCGTTATCTCCTGCCAGGGCATGAACACCGCAGCTGCGCTGCTGCCCCAGACTGTGTTGCCGTTCACCTTGATCAAACCATAATCCCAGGTGTTGAAGCCGTCCATGTAGTGCCAGAGGTTCAGAACAGGGTTGCTGACTCCGCTGAGGTTGAAGGTTTTCTTCAGGTAGGACCAGCCGCTGCAGTTGCTGTAGGGTCCATAGATCACGGTGCCCCACAAACCGGTTCCGGAATAAGCCGTCGGAGGCGGAATCTGTGAAGAGGTGCTACCGGAGGGGTCGTAGTTATTGACGTCGTAGGTGTTTGTCCATTCCCAGTCTCCCAAAGGATCGGACCAGTTGGATGACGGCACCCAGCCGCCGTCGTTGAGCTCGAAATCATCATAGGGCGGAGCAGGAACGGGGCTGTGCCAAATCAGGTCAACCTGGGTCTGGGCGATATTTTCGGTGGCAACAACCTGGGAAGGAGGGAAGGCTATCTCGGGCAGAATCAGCGTTCCCATGTCGTAAGCGGTTGCGCCAACTGTTATCGAGCCGGTCAGGTTCTGGTATCCTTCTTTAATCACGATATAGTCATAGGTGTTGCCGGAAAGCACGCCGGGGATGGTGAAATGCCCGGTGGCGTCGGTAGTGGCAGAGTAATCCACTATCCCGGTCAGCGAGACAGTTGCTTCGGCCAGGCCCACTGTGGGTTGGTCGCTGCCCACCACGAATCCGGTCACGTTCACGGAGGAGGAAGGCGTGAGCACGAAATTCAGGGTGGTGGTTTCGTCCGCAACCAGGGTGACCGGCAGGGTCAGGCTTTCATAACCCAGCTTGCTGGCCGTGACATTGTATGTGCCCGGCTCCACGAAGGGGAAGCTGTAGTTGCCCAGGGCATCTGTAAGCGTGGAGTGGATTGTGCCCGTGATCACCACACTCGCGTCCGCGACGGGGTTGCCGCCGGAACTTACGTTCCCGTTAAGGGACGCCATTCCAACTATGTTCATGAATAGGCGGATATTGGCACGGTTCACGGAGGTGGTGCCGGTGGTGGAGGACGACGCGTCAGTGTTGTCGCTCTGATAGCGGAGGCTGGTGTTGGTGCCAGTGGTGGGGGTGTAATAGACCGAGGCGTTGCGGGTGTAAGAGCCCGTTATCATGGTGGTGACGATGTCCACCAGCAGGTTCTGCGTTCCGTTCCAGACGAAGGGGGTGCTGAGGGTGTGCACGTTCCATCCGTTAACTGGCTGGTATTCGTTTTGGAACCAGACCTGGGTGTAATCCCCCACCTCGAAGGTTGTGGTGAGAGCGGTCTGGTCGGTATGTTTAAGTTTGATGGTATAGTTCGGCATCGCCGAGCAGGCGTTCACGTTCGCCACGTTAAAGCTCAGCGCGGTGATCAGTCCGGGAGCACCGCCGTTGGCCAGAATTTCCGCCGCGGTAAAGAGATACTGCTGGTGGAAGTTCTTGTAATAGGTTCCGTAAGGTGTGGGCGCACCGGTATCGGAGTTGGTGCTTGTGCCGTCGCCGATGTTGACCACTTGGGAGCCAGCGGACTGAACGCTCACGGTCAGGTTCGGGCTTTGGTCATTGGCGGGGTTGATGTCGCCGGTGAGGAACACCTTGGCATAAAGAACCACTTCTCCTTCAGCGGTGGGCGTCCAGGTCAGCGGAATGTCAATTGTCATGCCGGGATCCACGGCAACACCGGGGGTCGAGGCAAGTTCCACGTTATCGCTGTTGAACAGCTTGACGGTGTAGTTGCTTTGTGCTGCGGTTCCCCAGTTGTGCACAGTGGCGCTGTAGGTTACCGCTGTGTTTACGTTGGGGGTCTGGTTGCCGCTCAAAGCGTCGCAGCCCAGGTCGTTGGGAGCGATCTGTTCGAACGTGATGTCGTCAATGTAATGCGAGCGTCCGGTGCCGCCAAGACCGTGCTTGAAAGCGATGTGCGTGCCTGTTCCTGTGTAGGTAGTCATGTCGCAGATGTACTCGGTGAGAGTGTTGGACATGGTGAGCGCGTGCACTTCGGTGTAGGTGGCAGCGTCAGTGGGATCGCTGATCACGCCAAGTGAAAGCGGATAGTTTGAACTGCCAGCCCGGGCCCAGAATTTCACCCGCACCTCGTTGACCGGCAGGGTCGTGGCCAAGGGCGGACCCACCAGGATCAGCGTGGCGTCTGCGTCGCTGGGATTGTAGAGGCGCGCGCAGTTTGGCTGGCTGTGGGCGTAGGTAGTGGAGGAGTAGGTACCCACAAAAGCGCTGGTGGAGGTGGATTGGACGATTCTCGTCCAGTCGAAGGGCAGCTCCGGAGCGGTCACCTGATCCCAGTTTTGGGTGTATGGCAGCGTTTCGATATCGGGCGCGCCGTGGGTGGTGAAACTCCAGATGGGGCAGTCAGCCGCGTTACCGTAGGTGTTGAAAGGAACCACTTTCCAATAATAAGTGGTGTCCAGGTTCAAATCCGGGGTCGGGTCATAAGTGAGCACGTTACCCAGGTTTTCATTGTTGACGATGTTAGTAGCCGCGGGATCGGTCCCGAGAAAGAAATAGTAGCCGTCCGGCCAGATGTTGCCCGGCATCCAGTTCAGGGTTGCGCTGGGTGAAACAAGGGTTGCACCGTTCAAGGGAGAAACCACCACTGCGGGGTCGGGTGCCGTGGTAGTAGGTGTGATCAGCTGGATGTTGGGCCGGTTGTAGGTCCTGGTGCCGTCCACAGCTGGAAAACTGGCGTCCTGTTGCTTGTAAACGCCGGTGTAATTAGGCGTGGTGCTGGTATAGCGGTAGTTGGGATAACCTGACAAATAAGTGCCATCCCAGTTCTCAAAAAGGAACTCAACGTTCTGGGTGCCGTTCCAGGCGAAGGGGGCGCTGAACACGATGTAGTGCCAGCCTCCGCCGTCGAAGGTCAGGTCGCCCTGGAACACCTGCTGAAACTGTGTGTTATCAGGGTACCCGACATCAGTCGTCTCATAGGCAGTGGCATCGGTATGCCGAACGAACACACGCTGGTCCAGCATGGTGTAGTTGCTGGGCGTGTTGCCAACGTAGAAACCAATGCCGATGATGTTTTCCCCGTTGGTTAGTCCGGCAGTGTTGATTTCTGCCTGGGTGTAAATAACCTTGCTCCAGTTGTAGTTGTAAAATCCATAGAACGGAATATAGTTCTGGGTGCTGGTTCCGTCGCCGATGGTGTAGGCATCGGCAAAGGCAAACACCACCAGAAGCAGGAGCAAGCCTGAGAGAAGCAGTTTTTTCATCTCATCTCCTTGTTGTAGATACTGTTAAACGGGTTGACAGGGTAGTAATGATTCGGGACCGATAGTTTGAACCTTGCCCGAATGTTGGATTGGAAACCTGAATTAAAGTGATAGCTTTGGTTTGTTGAAGATTCCTTGTTTGGAAAAGATTTTGCGGATAATGAAAAGCGTGACAAGCCCCTGTATTGGAGAGAACTCCAAATGACGGGAACAGCCGTTCAGGACGCGGCTCTGATCTTGCGAACACAACACTGCGAATCAGCACTGAACGCTCCCAAGGGTAAAAACCGCCAGCCGAAACGGCAAGACGACACAACTTTTCATTCGATCATCTCCTTTTTACCTTTGTCTTGGTGTTATGGTTGATCAGCTTACTTATTACGGCAACCTCGCCGGAAAAACCAGCGCGAAGGATGCCAACAATATATCAAAACTCACAATTAACACATCGAACCAAATAAATACGCATCCATTTTTTTGTAAAGCTATTTTTATGCCATAGTCCCTGTTTTCTCCATCATTACGGCATCAATACCGTGAACCATTTCTGATCCGGAATATGTCACGAATACCGTCAAAGCATTTCCTTGCAAGGAGTTGGACCTGTTGTTCGACCAGCATGGCCTTGCGAAATACAGGGTCGGTGTTCAAATGAGTCGGGCGCTACTGCCGTCATCCCAGCGCCAGGCTCTCCGCGAATAAACGAAGCGATATCCTCTGGCCGTTAAGGCCCTTTCCCGTCTCCCGGATGCGCCTCCCGCACAATGGCCGCACTTGATGCGGGTATTATACGGGAGGCATGGGAGGGGGATGTAAACGGGCGTTAAGGGTGCGGTAGACAGGACCTTGCGGCGGGTTGGCAGGTATGGCTCTCTTTTAGATCAAGTGGCCGCGGATGCCCAACCAGAAAGCCATGAACCGGTAACCCGCCAGGCTTTGGAGCGTTACGCGGATTCCGTGCACAAAGGGGTTGACAGGCTGGAGCGGATGGACATAATGGCATTATGCTTGAACGTGAAAAACCCCAATACCCCGAAGTGAAGTTCTGCCAGGGCTGCGGAGGCCCGCTTGTTCCAAAAGAGGATCACGAAGGCAAAACCCGCCTGGTTTGCGAAGATTGCGGCCGGGTGCATTACAAGAATCCCATCCCCGCAGTGGCCGTTTTGGTGCTCAACCCGGCGGGGGAACTCCTTTTGGTGAAGCGTAAATTCGCTCCCAGCGCGGGAATGTGGGCGCTTCCCAGCGGTTACATGGAGATATTTTTATCCCCGGAGGAGAACGCCGTGGCTGAACTGAAGGAAGAAACCGGGCTGGAGGGAGAGGTCGAGCACTTCATATCGTGGTTCTATGGCTACAGCCCCATCTACGAACGCGTTCTGAGCCTCGGTTTCCGGATGCGGGTGACGGGTGGAAGCCTGCAGGCCGGTGATGACGCCGAGGAGGCCGAGTTCTTTCCCCTGCAAGAACTTCCGCCCATCGCCTTTGACGCCCACCGCAGCTTCATCAGGCTGGAGACAGGTCTGGAAATCTGATTGCCTTATGAACCGGGAATCGGCTGAATGCCCGCGTTCCAGCTTTTGCTTGACATAATCCTTTGAGGCGCGATTAGGGATTAAATCCATCCGGATTGGAGGAAAAATGGCCCAAGTGGAATACACCGAATACGAACCCCGCTTTGCCAAAGCCGTTGCCGCAATGTGGAACCGCAGCAGCGAAGGCTGGAACGGCCGGATTTGGAACAGCAGCGAGGCCAGAGTTCTGCAAAAGGAGCGTGATTCGGCCTATCTGAACCTTTGGCTGGCGCTGGCCGGCGAGGAGGTTATCGGCTATGTCAAGCTCTCCAAATACTCTTTGGAAGAGGGTGTGGCTTATGTGGAGCTGATTTCGGTGGACCCAGCCTGGCACGGCAAGGGAATCGGCAAAGCCCTGATGAGAAAATGCGTGGAACGTTCCGCGGAACTGGGATATCAGCGCCTCGACCTATTCACCTGGCCGGGCAACACCAAGGCCGTTCCGCTCTACAAAAAATGCGGCTTCTTCTGGGAAAGGATGGAAAGCCAGGTCACCCATCTGATGAACTTTCTGCCTGGGATTCTGAACAGCCCGTTTTTCCGGCTTCATTTCGAACATTTCCACTGGTATGATGATCTGAAGCGGGAGCTTGAAGTGACGCCAGACGGCAGGGAGGAACGGGGCTTTGATTACTATGATTACCTGTGGGAAAAAGAGGGGTGCAAGCTTACCGTCAGCTTTGAAAAAACAGGGCGGGGCATCGCCGCCTTTGCCACAAACGAGATCGAGGTGGAATGCCTTGTGGATGAAGCCCGGCCCGTTTTCGGGAGTGAACACAGGGTCAGCTACAGATTCACCAACCGCTCCGGCAAGCCAATTCCGGTGCGGATCGAGGGCTTGAACGACGCCAATGTGGCCTTCAGCGCCAGCCACGGTTTCCAGCTTGGGGAACAGGCCGTCTGGGAAGCGGGATTCAGCCTTTCGGCGCCCCAGCCTGGCGACGGCGAATGGCAGACCCAGCCGGGTGTTCGGGCGCTGCTGAGCCTGGATGGACAAAACGTGGAAATGAAAACCGGGCTTAAAACCCAGTATCCGCTCTCCCTTTCCTTCTTAAAGGAAACCATGTTGTTCATTCCCAACCGGGAATACAAACTCCAGCTCAATGTTCAGAACCATTTTGAAACTGATGCCGAGTTTGAAATAGAGTTCCTGCCCCAGGAGCCTGTGACCCTGCTTGAGAACAGGCATCAGATCATCCTCGCGCCCCAGGCCAGGTCAAGCATTCCCCTAAGCATCAGCCTGTCCCGCGGCTGCCTCTGGACCCCAATGGCGCGAGTGACCGCCAGGCCGGAATCCGGAGGCGAAGTGACCTTTGAAAAACGCTGCGAGGCAATTCTGAGGACCTTTGAGGCGCGTGACCAGAAAACCCTGGAGCATTACCACGCCCTCATCAACGGTCCGTATGCCCTCATTGTGCAGACCAGAGGGGATAAGAACCGCGCTAGCTTCTCCAAGGTTTTCGGCGATTATTGCTATCTTTCCGAACCCATGTTGGGCGAGCCTTTTTCCGAAGAGTTCGAGCATCTTGACCCCTTTGACGCGGTTTTCAAGGACCTCGGCGGCGCGAACCAGCTCACACTAAGCTATCGCAGCCAGGATTTTCCCGGCGTGGAATTCGCCCTCATTTACAGGCTCTATCCCTCTGGGATGCTGGATTTGCGGACCCGGGTCATCAGCCTTCCGGAAAACGCCAAAACCACTCTGCGCCTGCGGTTGATGCCTTACAGCAGCTTGATCACCTACGAACACGAGGGTGAATTGCACAGTCTGGAGCGTGACCAGATAGAAGCTGAACTGGAATGGCTGCCTGAAACCGCCGTGACCGGCAATTTCATCTTTTGCGGCCAGGAAGGTGACACCACGGGCATCGTTTGGGACCCAGCCCTAAAAGTGAAATTGAAAAGTTGGCATCTAGCCTGGGACTTTGATCTCGATGCCATGCTCCAGGCTGGCACACCGGAAAGTAAACCCATCCAGGTCTTTCTGAACCAGTTCCAGAACGCCTTTCAACTGCTCGATTACACCCGGGGAGTCTATGTCCCGGTTGACGCGGCACATCCCAGTCTGGAACTGCGGGTCAACCAGGGAAACCCAGTTGTTTCCGGCCCCGTAAATGCGGAATTGATTTGGCGCCAGGACCGCGATCTGACCGGCTCGTTTCAACTTAGCGCGCAGGGAGGAAAATCCGGAGAGCCGCAACTGCTGGAGCCCGGTTCCGGCCAGCGGGGTATGAACTGGAAGGATGTGGAACTTCCGGACGCGCCTCTGGTGGAGTTGTGTTGTGATGCCAGCCTTCCGCTGTATCGTCTTCTCAGGAGGCAAACTCTCCTGCAGCCGGACGGAGGGATCAATTTCCGTAAAGAAGGAACCTGGCTGAGTGTGGACAACGGATTCCTGAAACTGGGCGCAGCCATCGATTCAACCTTACCGGTGCTGCTTTCTCTGGAAACCGGGGAATCTGAGTGGCTGGACCAAGCCTGGCCGCAGTTTTATGCCAAATCCTTCTATAATCCCTATCCCGGAGGCTTTCACGTGCGGCCGGGCGGAATTTCTCTGGCTGAACTCAGCAAGGAAAAACACAGCCTCGGCATCGCCGAGGTGAAGGATCAGCACGGCAATACCTGGCGGGGCCTGGCGTTTGATACCAGGATAGATAACTACAAACTGTTCAGGGGGATGCGGTTCCGGCAATATTACCTCACGCTGCCGGGGCTGCCTTTGCTCGTCGCCACCACGGAAGTGGTTTCCGGAACGGGTTTTGCCTGTTATGAGAGTTTTCCGCTGATGGGCTTTTTCGCACCCGGCGGCAAGCTGGAAAATTGCCGGATACATGTTCCCATCGACCAGGAACGCTGGCAGAGCGTGGAGGCGGGGAGGGAAGATTTGCGGTATTGGGATTATTCCCGGCAGTTCAGCGTGGAGAACAAGGAATCCGGCTGGCAAATGCATTTCCCCAACCCCGCCAAGGTGGAAACAGGAATCCACATCGACAAGGCAGTGGCCCGCTTACGAATTGGTCGTTTCAGCTACAGGGCGACAGAATATCCCAAGTGGTTGAACCCGATCTTCATCCTTTTCAGCCGGGAACGGCCAGCCTGGGAAAGCCTGGGCCAACTTCTGGACCTTCGCTTTGGCACTGAATACAGGGACATCCAGCCCCTGTAGTAAGGTGACGGCTGCCATCCCTGGCGTAAGATCAACCAATCCACAGGATTGTGGGCGGTGAAAACCATTTGATAACACCCCATCTGAAAAAACGGATGGATGTGGGCTGGGCATTAAATTGTTGACAAAAGTGAACACCGCCAATTCTGGGTAAGAATATGCCGCCTTGGCACAATTCCCTGAAAACAAGGTGGTTGTGAAACAGCTTAGGATGAACATGAAACAGGAATATATACGCAACTTTTGCATCATAGCGCACATCGACCATGGGAAATCTACCCTGGCGGACCGCTTTCTGGAAAGCACTAACGTGGTGGGCAAAGTGGATGTGGCACAGTTGCTCGATAGTATGGACCTCGAGCGCGAAAAAGGCATCACCATCAAAAGCCACGCGGTGCGGATGGTCCACAGTTACAAGGGCCGGGACTATGTTTTGAACCTCATCGACACACCCGGACACGTGGATTTCTCCTACGAGGTTTCGCGCGCGCTGGCCTCCTGCGAAGGCGCCATCCTGCTGGTGGACGCCTCCCAGGGCATCGAGGCCCAGACGATGAGCAACCTCTATCTGGCGCTAGACAACGATTTGGAAATCCTGCCCGCGCTGAACAAGATCGACCTGCCCAAGGCTGACATCGAAGGCACGGAACACGACCTCTGCGAAATCATGGGCTGCCTGCCGGAAGACATTTTGCGGGTAAGCGCCAAATCCGGCACCGGGGTCACCGAGCTGCTGGATGCTGTCTGTGAAAGGCTTCCCGCACCAACAGGCGATCCGGACGCCCCGCCCAAAGCTTTGATATTCGATTCGTATTTCGATATGTACCGCGGCGTGGTTGTGCTGGTGCGGCTTTTCGACGGCTCGCTGAGCAAAGGCGACAAGATCAAGCTCCTGGCCACAGAGCGGGAGTATGAGATCGAGGAGATCGGCCACTTGGGCCTGAAATTCTCCCCCCAGCAGCAATTGAACACCGGCGAGGCAGGCTACATCATCGCCAACATCAAAGAGGTGGCGGACGCTCGTGTCGGCGATACCATCACCCTGGCCAAAGGCGGCTGCGAAGAGAGTTTGCCGGGTTTCATGGAACCCAAGCCCATGGTTTATTCCGGCATTTTCCCCATCAACGGCGAGGACTATGAAAACCTGGTGGAATCCATTGCCAAGCTCAAGCTCAACGACGCCTCCCTGATCTATGAAAAGGAAAACTCCAGCGCCCTCGGATACGGCTTCCGCTGCGGCTTTCTGGGCATGCTGCACCTCGAGATCGTGAAAGAACGCCTCCTGCGTGAATACAATATCCCCATCATTGCGACCACGCCGAGCGTGCGCTTCCTCATCACCCTCAAAAACGGCAAAGAGATCGAGGTAAACAATCCCATCGATTTTCCCGATCCCACTTTCATCGAAAGCATCGAGGAACCTTTCATGGACACCGAGATCATCGTTCCAACAGACTTCATCGGCAACATCATGAAGCTGGCTCAGGAACGCCGGGGCATCCAGAAAAACATCCAATACATCGATGAAAAGCGCGTGGCCCTTCATTATGAGATGCCGCTGATCGAGATCATCTTCGATTTTTACGACAAGCTGAAAACCGTAAGCCGCGGCTACGCCTCGCTGGATTACTCCTTCAAGGAATTCCGCCCCTCCCGCGTGGTGAAAGTGGACATCCTCATCAACGGCGAAAAAGTGGACGCCATGAGCTTCATCTGCCACCAGGACAAAGCCCACAACTGGGGGAAAAGCGTAACCGAAACTCTGCGTGAGGTGATCCCGCGCCATCTCTTCAAGATCGCCCTGCAAGCAGCCATTGGAGGCAACATCATCGCGCGCAGCACAATCAATGCCATGCGCAAGGATGTGCTGGCAAAATGCTACGGCGGCGACGTCAGCCGCAAACGCAAGCTGCTGGAAAAACAGAAGGAAGGCAAGAAGAAGATGAAGGAGATCGGCTCCGTGACCGTGCCGCAGGAAGCCTTTCTGGCCGTGCTGAAGGCGGACCGCGATTGATTTTCCGGCCATGAAACGCGCCCTATTGGCCGCAGCTCTTCTTCTGGCCTGGGTTTTGGCCCCTGCCCTGAGCGTGGACAAGGTCAGTTTCTCTGCCAATTTTCCCTTCGACGAGACCGCATTGCTGAAGGCTTCCGGACTGACTGCCGGAAGCGAATACACCCCCGCGGACGTCAACGCCGCCATCGCCCTGATGCAGGCTTGGCTACAGGCAAACGGACATCCTTTCGTGAAAATCGCCAATCCGGAACTGGTGCCCCTCTCTGAAAGCAGCCTGGAACTGGCTTTCAAGCTCACGGAGGTATTGCCGGCACAGGATTGCGAACTCCGCTTCCGCGGCCTGCGCTATTTCTCTGAAGCAAAGCTGCGTGAACTGCTCCTGCTTGTTGATAAAAGCAAGGTCGGGCTTTCCGAACTGCCGCGCACCATGGACCGGATTCTGGATGAGTATCACCGCCGCGGCTACCTCTTTGCCAGTGTGGGGCTGGATTCCCTGACCCTGGGCGAAAACCTCGCCGCCTACATCGGCATCGAAGAAGGCAAGCCGCTCAAGCCTGAAAAATACTACTTCCAGGGCAACAAATACACCCGCGACCAGACCCTCATCAAACTAGCCGGCTTCAGCTCCGGGCAGGTGGTTACCCCTGAGGCCATCCGCGCCGCCGAGGACAGGATTTTGGGCAAAAGCTACATCGAGGCCTGCTTGATCGAACCGGTGGACCCCGCCAGCCTGCTGATCAAGATCGAGGAAGGCAAAATGACCTCTCTGGAAGGCGTTTTGGGCTTCACCCGGGTAGGCGCGAAAAACGAATTCACCGGCTTCCTCAACCTCGGTTTCCTGAACCTCTGGGGCAGCGACCGCTCCCTGACCTTGAACTGGAGAAAGCTGCCGCTCACCAGCCTGCTCCGCTTTTCATACCACGAATCCGGGCCGAACGTCTTTCCCCTTTCCGGCGACCTCAGGCTTTCCCGCGAGGAGGAAAAAGACAGCTTCATCAAATCGGCCGTGGGCGCCGATATCTATTCCTATTACGACGTTCACCGCTACGGCCTGGAACTGGCCGTGGAAAGCGTTAACTACTATGTGCCCGCCGCAAAGGACAGCCTGCTGGTGGAAACCACCTCCAGCCGCGGCATCGGCGCCTTTTGGCGACTCGACAGCCGGGACCGCGCTTTCAACCCTTCCAAGGGAATGCAGACCAACATCACCTACCGCCTGCACCAAAGCAAGCGAAGCGGCTGGAACAACGCCCTGGAGGCCGACCACACCCAATACATTGGCCTGGCGCCGCGCTGGACCTGCGCCCTGGGCGTTCATCTGCGCAGCCTCGCCGACAGCAGTTCCGTGGCTTATGAAACTTACCGGCTGGGCGGCTACAACTCGCTGCGGGGCTACCGCGAAGACGAATTCAGCAGTTGGCGCCTCGGCTGGGCTTCGCTCGAACTCCGCTATCTGATCAGTTCCCAGGCCCGGATCTACCTTTTTTACGACCACGGCCTCCTCGCGCGGGACAAGAACAGCCTGCGCGCCGACCTCCTCGCCCCCGGACTAGGCATCAAACTGCGCACCAGGCTGGGAATTCTGAGCATCGAGTATGCCCTCGGATACCGGGAAAACGGCTTCGCGGACTTCTCGGCGGGAATGGTTCACGCCGGTCTGGAATCGAACTTTTGAAAAAATAACTTGCCAAAAAATACGGCTTATATAGATTGGGTACAATTAAGCAAGCACATAGAAGTGTCTAAGGACTGTGTGAGAGGTTGCTAAAGGCTTTGCGGCTCTTCAGCCCTCTCAGCAAAAAGCCCCGGTAAGGCTATAAAATGCCACCGAATTCAAAAAAACAAAACCAAAAAAAAATACGGATTTCACTGAATGGAGGAATCAAAATGAAAAAACTGGCTCTTATTGCTCTTCTCGCGATGATGCTCATCGGCATGCTGGCCTTCTCAGCTTGCAAAGCCGAAGAAGCCGAAGAAGTTGTCGAAGAAACCACCGAAGAAGTGGTTGACACTACTGTCGCCCCCATTGTTGACACCTTGGCACAGCAAGCCCCTGTCAACGGCGTTAACTAATAAGTTAAACCCTATCTAAATCGACTAGTCGATATTAGTAGCGCAGTCCTTAAAAAACGGGTGTCCACAAGGATGCCCGTTTTTTGTTAACCAATCAATGTGACAATCACTGATAGGAGGATCCATGCAAAAGATCATCAGCCTCATCCTGTTGGCCGCCCTGCTCATCGGAATGCTGACACTCGCGGCTTGCCAGCCTCCGCAGGATAAAACCGACGCCAACGAGGAATCAACCACCCAGGAAACAAACTCCGACGAACCCGCCTCGGACACGGAACTCATCAGCACGGAAGGAGATACCACCGGCGGAGCCCAGAGTCAAAACTGATCTGATCAGCCGCCCAAACATAAATTTACACCGGCAAGGCCGCCGGACGTAATCTGCGCCTCCAGCCCTGTCCTGTGGCCGATGTTCAATTAGGGTGGACAAAGCCGCTTTCCGGCTTATTATTGCCCTTAACAATTTACTGCCTGCCCCCATTCCCAACGCCTTTCCAGGCTTGACCCGGAATCCGAACCGGGCGAAATAGCCCATAAACAACCACTCAGCCCCAAACCTACGTCATTCCGGGCCTGATCCGGAATCCAGTTTCTATACCGCTATGGATCTCGGATCAATGTCACCTCGCAAGCTCGGTGACGTCCGGGATGACGTGGCCTTGGAGCCTGCCGTCGATCCTTGTTCCTCGCTCGGTCCAGCGTGTGGAAGCGTGGAAGCGAAGCCGACCGGCCGTTAAGGCCCTTTCCTGAAGCCCAGACGCGCCTCCCGCACAATGGCCGCATTTGATGCGAGTATTATTCGGGAGGCGTGGGAGTGGGATGGCCATGAGGGTTAAGGGTGTGGCTGACAGGATATAGCGGCAGGCAAGCAGATTTGGCTCTCTTTGTTATCAAGTGGCTGCATGTGTTCAAGCAAAAATCAGCCCGGAGGAATTTAGCCACCCGGTTTGCAAGAACCCTTTTATTATTCAGGCGCCATTGAGTTATGATCTCAGGCTGGAGCGTTTGCTAGCTCCACCTTTCGGGTGGCAAGCCTGTTAATGAAGGCGCGGTCGTGGGAGACAAAGACGACGGCCCCATTGAAGTTTTCCAGGGATTCCTCCAGCATTTCGCGGCTGCGGATATCCAGGTGGTTGGTGGGCTCATCCAGCAGCAGGACATTGTATTCGCCCAGAAGCAACATGAGTAGCTGCAACTTGGCCCGTTCGCCCCAAGAGAGGCTGCCCGTCCGGGCAAAGGCCAGGTCTGTCTTCAGGCCGATGCAGCCCATGAGAGTGCGTATCTGGCTTTCCTCCTTGCCAGAGGTTTTCAGGAAATCCAGCACCACAGCCTGGGGATCCAGCTTGCTGAGGTCCTGTTCATAATACCCGATCCGCAGGCGGTTGGCGCGGGAAATCGTTCCCTCGCAAGGTTCCAGAGAACCCAGCAGAAGGTGCAGAAGAGTGGTCTTGCCGCTGCCGTTGGGACCGGCAAGCCAGAGCTTTTCCGCGCCATAGAGGTGGAGGTAGAAATCGCGGAATATCCAGTTTTCCTGATAGCGAAAGCCCATCCCAGCCACGCTGATCAGCTCCCTGTCGCCCACCTGGACCTCTTCGAAAGCAAGGTGGCGAAGCTTGTCCTGATGCGGCTTTTCTACTGGATAACGTTCAGTGAGCATTTTGATGCGGTTTTCGATGTGCCGGGCCTGCTGCATTTGGGTGCGGGCTGGGTTGGAGATCATTTCAAAAACGTAGCCACCGCCCTCGCCACTGGTTTCCTTCTGAAAGGACGAGGCCCAAGCCCGCCTTTTCCGGCTGGCGTCACGCAACTGGCGCAAAAGGCGCTGACGCTCACGGTATTGCACCATTTGGTGGTCCTTAAGCTGCTGTCTGTCACGCACGAAGCTCTGGTAGTTGCCCGCGCGCAGTTCCATCCTTCCGGCCTCCAGTTCGGCTATTTTGGTGGCGGTGCGGTCGATGAAAACCCGGTCGTGGGATACGTAGAGAACAGCGCCGCCGTAGTCCAGCATCCAGTCCTCAAACCAGAGCAGTTGTTCGGAATCCAGATGGTTGGTGGGTTCGTCCAGGATGAGGATGTCAGGTTTTTCCAGGAGCAGGGCCGCCAGTTGGAGACGGGTGGATTCGCCGCCGGAAAGGGTCGCGCAAGGCCGTTCCGCCAGCGGCAGCAAATCCATCCCGAGGAGGATGGCATGGACCTCTTTTTCCCATTCCGCCGTGTTCTGATCGTTGTATTCCTGCCAGAGGGAAGCCAGTTCCAGTCCGGCTGAGGAAGAGAGATTCTCTGTGGAAGTGAGAGATTCGATCCGGGTGAGCAATTCAAATTGCCGGGGCCTAACCCGCAGGAGGAAATCACGGACGCTGAGGGGCGCGGAGACGCGGATGTCCTGGGGAAGATAAGACATTGTGGGGCTGGAGCTTGGATAGCTGATACTACCTTGGGTGGGGGATAATTCGCCTAAAATTATCCGCAGAAGGGTGGTCTTGCCGCAACCGTTCTTGCCAATCAGGGCGATCTTTTCGCCAGCGGCGACCACCAGGCTAACGCCCGCGAGGATGGGCTGATACTGGTCCGGGTAAGTGTAGTGGATGTCTTTGAGCTGGATAAACTGCATGGTTTTCTCCTGTAATCTGGTTTTGGGATGGGCAGCAACAGCTCGATGGGGATTTGTGAAAAAGGGGTGTAATCACAACGCGAGAGCTGTTACAGGATCAACTCTTCTTGCGCATCGCGATTACCTCCTTTGATTTTATGGATGCCATTATCCTCAGCCGCGAATCGCCGTCAAGGGAATTGTGAAGACATCTGGCAGACAGGGGTCCCTCCCCTAATAAGCAAATAGGTAACTACGAGGAATAACGTCGGTTAGGCTCCCGAATCTGGTGTGCCATAAACTCTTTTCAATCCGCCGGAGGCTCCAGATAGCCCAAAAATATTTCTAACAATTCTTCAGACACCCGCGTGGCTTTTCCGCCACTGGCGAAGACGGCGACCATTTTCGCTTCAAAGCAAAGTTCGCCGCGGGAATTGTATATCCTCTGCACCCAGTGGCCTTTCACGCGGTTCATTTCATCAAACCAGCTTTTGATGGTGATGAGGTCCTCATGTTCGATGGACTGCCGGTAATCCAGCTCGAAGCCGCGGATGAAGACCTGAATGTCAAGTTCATGCATCCTGGACATGGACATACCCATTTCGATCATGGCCTCAGACCTCGCGCTTTCCAGCAGTTGGAGGTAGTTGGCGTTGTTCAGGTGCCCGTAAACGTCACACTCAAAGCCGTAAATCCGCTTGCGAAACTCGAAAACCATTATCTGTCTCCCTTTTGGCATTCGCCGCCGTATTTTGTGCTTGACCGATAAGGGCGGCGTAATTCTGATGACTGAATCATCTTTGAATTGAGGATAATATGGCCAAGAAAAATGTCAACCCAAAAATTCAGCATAAAGGCGTGAAAAGCGTTAAACAGGCCGCCCGCGCCCATTCTTCAGCCCGCACCCCGAGACAGGCGCCGGCCGCCGCCCCGGGCTGGTTGGAAGTCCTTTCCGCCAAACCCTGGCTGCCTTGGGCGCTGATGGCCTTTCTGCTGGTTTTCGTCAGCCTGCTCTATTTCCCCGTGGCTTTCGGCGGCAAGACCCCCCATGCATCTGACATCTCGCAGTGGCAAGGCGCGGCGAACAAGATAATCGAATACAACCAAAATCACGCTGACAACGCCCTCTGGACCCAAAGCATGTTTTCCGGCATGCCCTCCTACATGATCTCCTTCCCGAACCGCTGGCCCTTTCTGGAAAACCTTTCCCGGCTCACGGATAAGTTGATCAACTGGCGCATCTTCCTGCTCTTTATCGGCTCGCTGGGGATGTTTTTGCTGCTCAGGTTCCTCAAACTGGATGTCTGGACCAGCTTTTTCGGGGCCGTGGCCTTCATGTTCTCCTGCCACTGGCTGGGTTTGGTGGAAATCGGCCACAACACCAAATTCCGGGCTATAATGTACATCCCCTGGGTGATCTGGGCCTTCATGCGCCTGCGGCAAAAACCCGGCCTGCTGAGCCTGGGTTTCCTGGCCACCACGCTGATCATGCAATTACGGGAAAACCATCCTCAGATCAGCTACTACCTCTATCTGTTCCTGGGTCTCTACTGGCTTTGGCAACTGGTGGAAAGCATCCGTGCCAAAGACCATAAGAGCTTCTGGCTCTTCACCTTGCTGGCTGTGGTGGCGGTGGGGCTGACCCTGCTGGCGGTGATGAACCCCTACCTGAGCACGATGGAATACAGTAAATTCACCCAGCGCGGCGGAAGCGGCGGCCTGGAAACCAGTTACGCCCAGGGCTGGAGCTTCCATCCTAAAGAAATCATCACCTTCTTTATCCCGGATTTCTACGGCGGTGTGAGCCCCAACTACTGGGGTTACATGCCCTTTACGCAAGTTTACAACTACTTTGGGCTGATCGTGCTGGCTTTTGGGATCATTGCCCTGATCGGTTCCAAACACCGTCGCACGGCGGTTTTCCTGTCCATCAGCTCGCTGATTTTCCTGATCATGTCCTTCGGCAGCGCCACGCCCCGGCTTTCTGACCTCTTCCTGAAATACCTGCCCTACTTCAATAAATTCCGCGTGCCCTCAATGATCCTCACCATGGTGCAAATCAACGCCGTGCTACAGGCCGCTTTGGGTGTGGACACCATCCTCAGCCTCAGCGCGGAGCAAAGCAAGGACTGGAGCAAAGGACTGCTGAAGGCGGCTCTGATCTGCGGCGGGGTTTTCTTCCTTTGGCTCATCGCAGCCAAAGCCCTGTTCGGCGGTCTCGGATTCGCCAGTGCTTCGGATTTGCAACAGTTATCCCAGCATGGACTTACCGAGCTTCCGGGCACGGTTAAGGAAACCCGCCTGGGCTTACTTTACAACAGCGGTTTGATCAGCCTGTTGCTTCTCAGCCTCAGCCTCGCGCTGGCCTGGCTTAAAAGCGCGAAAAAACTGCCTCAGGTTGCGTTCGTGCTGCTGCTGACGCTGCTGGCTTTCATCGACCTCTGGGTTTACACGGGAAAATTTCTCAAGAGCGAAAACCTCCAGGCCCGGCAGGAATACACCGACCGTTTCGCGCCTCAGGATTACGACGAATTCCTTCTGGCAGACAAATCCAACTACCGCATCCTGCCTTTGGGCCAGAGCATGCTCTCAGAAGCCAGGATGGGCAAACCCGCCGGTGAATTTGCCTACCATCACCAAACTGTCACCGGTTATTCCGCCGCCAAGCTAGAACGCTATGACAAGCTGCTGAAGCTGATCGAAGGCGATCCCGCCACCCAGAAGCCCGGAGAATGGGGCCGCCTGATGATGGGCATGTACGGCATGAAAGAAGGCGAAATGCCAGTTGACAAACCCACCCCGGTGATGGACATGCTTTCCACCAAATACATCCTTCACCCCGATCCGCTTCCGAACGATTCACTCTTCACGCTGGACTTTCCGCCCTACAATCAGTTCTACAACAAGCTTACCCCTGTTTTCACTGGCTTCGACGGCACTTCGGTTTACCGCAACGAAACCGCCCTGCCCCGGGCCTGGTTCGTGGATTCTGTTCAAAAGGTCGCCCCAGCTGATTCCATCCTCCCGCTGCTGCGTTCCGAGAGCTTTGATCCTCGCCGGCTGGCCTTTGTGGAAACGGACCTGAAAGACATCCAGAAGCCTGATTCAGCCAGGGTTACGCAAACCACGGCCGAGATGCACAAACTGGCCTATGACGTCTATACCGACAAGCCCGCCTTCCTAGTGCTGAGCGAGGTTTACTACCCCGCCGGCTGGAAGGCGACCCTGGACGGCAAAGAAATCCCCATCCACGCCGCGAACTACATCCTGCGCGGATTGCAGATTCCCGCAGGAGCGCACAAACTGGAACTGACCTTCGCCCCTGAATCCTACAAAACCAGCGTCCGCCTCAGCTTCATCGGCCTATTGGCCAGTTTGCTCGCCCTCGGCGGAGGCATTGCTTACACACGTTTCAAGAACCGCCCCATTCCTGTGGAGCCTACCTCCGATGATAGTTGACGGACGCGAATACCGCAGCGTCTGGTGGGAACATGGGCGCCTGCGGATGATCGATCAGAACAGGATTCCGCATGATTTCACGATCATGGATTTCAGCGACCACCTCCAGGTGGCTGAAGCCATCCGCAACATGAACGTGCGCGGAGCACCGGCAATCGGCGCTGCGGGCGCTTTCGGCCTCGCCCTGGCCGCGAAGAACGCTCCGGATGAAAGGTTCCGCAGCCACATCCGCAAAGCCCACGACCTGCTTCTCGCGACCCGTCCCACCGCTGTTGATCTGCAAAGCGGGGTCAACTACGTTTACGAACGCACCATCAAATTCATTCCTGACCTGGCCCACGCCCGCAAAGTGGCTTTACTGGCCGCAAAGGAGTTCGCCAACCGCAGCGCCGAAGACTGCCGTCTGATCGGAGAACAGGGCCTGCACCTGATCCCCGATGGCGCCAGAATCCTCACCCACTGCAACGCCGGCGCCCTTGCCACCGTAGATTGGGGCACCGCACTGGCCGTGATCCGGCTGGCCCACCGCAAAGGGCGAGACATTTTCGTTTATGTGAGCGAAACCCGTCCCCGCCACCAGGGATCGAAGATAACAGCCTGGGAACTGGAGCAGGAAGGGATTCCGCATGCCATCATCCCGGACAGCGCCAGCGGCTATTATTTCTGGAAAAAAGAGATCGACCTGGTTATGACCGGCGCCGACCGAGTCTGCCTCAACGGCGATATTGCCAACAAGATAGGCACTTATGACAAGGCCGTGCTGGCCAAATACCACGGTATTCCCTTCTATATCGCCGCGCCGCTTTCCACCTTCGATTTCGCCTGCCGGCAGGGCACAGAGATACCCATCGAGTTCAGAGACGAGGAGGAGATCAAGCTCTACGGCGGACAGATCACCGCCAATCCCGGCTCCCCGGTTCTCAATCCAGGTTTCGACATCACCCCGGCAGAACTTATCCAGGGCATCATCACCCCCAAAGGCGTTTTCGCAGCAGCCGAGGCCGCCCAGAAGGTGCAGGGATAAACCTTTATGAACAAAAGCATTGACCTGCTCCTGCAAGGCGGAACCATCCTCACCCTGGACAGCGGGCTGCGTGTTCTGGAAGGCCAGGCCATCGCCATTGACCAGGGCCAAATCCTGGACATCTTCGACCCCCGGGAAAAGAGCTATCAGGCCCGGCGGACGCTGGACACCTCCAACTGCATCGTGATGCCTGGACTGATCAACGCCCACACCCATCTGCCGATGAGCTATTTCCGAGGTCTGGCGGACGATTTGCCTTTGCAGACCTGGCTGCACGACTTCATCTGGCCCCTCGAAGCCAAAATGCTAAAAAGCGACTTCATCAGCCAGGCCGCCCTCCACGGCGCCGCGGAGATGATCAAGAACGGCATCACCCAAATCCACGACATGTATTTCGATATGCCGGCAGTGGCGAATGCCTGCTCCCAAGCAGGACTGAGGGCCATCATCGGCGAAGCGGTGCTGGAAGGCAATTCCGGCACCCGCGAAGCCCCTCTCGGCAGCAAGGTCCTGGAGCTGCGCCAGCGTTACGCCGATGACCCCTTGCTGGATTTCAACCTCGCCCCCCACTCCATCTACGCCTGTTCGGAGAAAACCTTGCGCGAATGCGCCGAAGCGGCTGCCAGACACGGAATCCTGTTGCACACGCATTTGGCGGAGACCCGCGGCGAAGTGGAGGACTGCCTGAAGGCGCACAGCCTCAAACCCGTTCCCTACCTGCAAAAGGTGGGCATTTTGGAGCTTCCGGCGCTTTACGCCCACGGAGTCTGGACCGACCCCGACGAAATTGCTCTTCTGGCCGCCAATCCAGCTTCCGTGGCCATTTGCAGTGATTCCAACCTCAAGCTCGCCTCGGGCATCCTGCCCCTGGCCCAATATCTGGAGAGCGGCGTGAACCTCTGTTTCGCCACCGACGGCGTAGCCAGCAACAACAACCTCGACCTCCTGGCCGAAATGGACCTCACCGCCAAACTGCACAAGGCCGTGAACAACGACCCCTCCTTCCTTCCGGCCGTCCAAACCGTCCAGATGGCCACCATTGGCGGCGCCAAAGCCCTCGGCGTGGCGGACAAACGCGGCTCGCTGGAGCCGGGCAAGGACGCCGACATCTGCGTTCTTGAGCTTGGCGGAATCGAGAGCCAGCCTCTTTACAATCCCTGGTCCCACGTGGTTTACACCCTCGGATCCAAACAGGTGCGAGACGTTGTGATCGCCGGTGAGGTTGTGCTGGAGGGCGGGCGCCTGTGCAAAGTGGACGAAGCCGAACTAATCGCCAACGCCAAGATGTGGAGGCAGCGCGTGCTGGAGGAATTGGGCTGATATGATGCTTAAGAACCGGCGGGCTTTGCACGAATACTTCGTGATCCAGAAGTTCGAAGCCGGCATCGCCCTGGTGGGCAGCGAAATAAAGAGCATCCGCGCCGGCAAGGTCAATTTCAAGGACAGCTACGCCCGCGTCACCGACGGCGAGTGCTGGCTGCTCAACCTCCACATCTCCCCCTTCGAAAAATCCACCCACTTCAGCCCCGACCCCACCCGCAAACGCAAGTTGCTGCTGCACAAACACGAAATCCGCCGCCTCCGCGCCAAAACCGAGGAACAGGGAATGACCATCGTCCCTTTGGAAATCTTCATCAACGAAAAAGGCCTCTGCAAGGTGACCATCGCCCTCGTCAAAGGGAAAAAGACCTACGACAAGCGGGAATCACTGCAAAGGAAAGACTTAGAACGCGACCGGGACCGGGAGGGGTAGGAGATTATCACCCAGAAACGCGGAAGCTGGAATGCCATCGGGCCGTTAACGCCCTTTCTTGAATCCCAAGTCCGCCTCCCGCACAATGGCCGCACTTGATGCGGGAATTTAGCGAGGGGCGTGGGAGGGAGATTGGCTCGAGCGCTAAGGGCCTGACCGACAGGACCACGGCAAATGAAAGGCAGGCTGGCCGGAAAAATGGGTAAGTGCCGGAAAAACCGGGCAAATCCCTTGACAGCCTTGCCCTGCTGGAAAAATGAAGCCTCAAGAGGGGACCGCATTGGATACGGTCCCGCCGCAAAGGAGATAGAATGAAACCCCGACTGGTTAGCCGCGAAGCCTTCACGGTGGTGGGCTTCAAGTGCCGCGCGAGCAAGCAAAACAACGTGGTTCCGCGGCTTTGGGACGATTTCAACAAGGTCTGTGCCGGCATCCCCCACTCCGTCAAGGACCGGACCGCCTATGGCGTCTGCTATCTCGAGGAGGGCGACGCTCCCTCCGGCGACAGGTTTTCCTATCTGGCAGGGGTAGAGGTTTCAATCGCCAACGACATTCCCCCGGGCATGGAACTGCTTGTGGTTCCGGCAAATGACTACGCCGTTTTTGAGCATCGCGGGGCGCTGGACAATTTGTGCCAAACCTACGAATTGGTCTATTCAGAATGGCTTCCCGCCAGCGCGCTTGAGCGGGTGGGAAATCTGGATTTTGAACTGTACGACTGGCGTTTCCGCTGGGGACAGCCGGATTCCGTGCTGGAGATTTGGGTTCCTGTCCGCCAAAAATAAACGGCTGAGGATCAGCCTCATCGGGTTGAACAGCGCCTGGTACCACAGCAATCCCGCGCTTTACTATCTGCGCGGATCCCTGCGCGGCCTGCCTTTCGAGATTTGCCTGCGTGAATTCTCCATCGCCGAACCGCTCTTCGACATCCTTACCCAAATTGTCCGCGACCGCCCTGATGTGGCCAGCTTTTCAGCTTACGTCTGGAATAGCCTTGACCTGCGCCGGCTTATCCCGGAACTGAAAAAACTGATGCCGGGCCTGAAAGTGGTATTGGGCGGACCTGAAGCCACGAACGGCGATTTCGGCCTGGCTGAAGGCGATTTCAGGGTAAATGGACCGGGAGAGGGAGTGTTCCGGAGGCTGGCTGAATCTGGATTTGAGTTTCCCGGCGGGACTTACGAGGCCCCGGCTCCGCCCCTTAGCGAACTGCCTTTTCTCTACCGCCGCTCAGACCGTCCCGCTCTGCAGGGCAGGCTTGTCTATTATGAAAGTTCACGGGGCTGCCCCTTCCGCTGCGCCTATTGCCTTTCCGCTCTGGATAAACGCAATGAAGCGCGTTTCGACCCCTCCCTGGCCTCCGACCGCCGCAAGCTGAGGTCAGAACTGGACCGCTTGCTGGAACTCAAGCCGCGCACCCTGAAATTCGTTGACCGCAGCTTCAATGCCCATCCCCGGCTGGCCCGCCTGATCTGGGAACACGCCATCCGGCAGAAGCAGAGCTGTGAGTTCCACTTTGAGATCTATCCCGACCTGCTCACCGAAGAGGACCTGCGAATCCTGGAAAAAGCCCCGCCCGGCCGCATCCGCTTCGAGGTTGGGGTGCAAACCGTGAACGCCGCCGTATCCCGAGCCTGTGGGCGCAACTCTAACTGGGGCAATGTGAAAGCCGCGCTCAATGCCCTCCGCGAACGCACAGCAATCTGCGTTCACGCCGATTTGTTGGTGGGGTTGCCCGGAGAAAAATACGCTTCCGTGCTGCGTTCCCTCGACGAGCTGGCCTCCACCTTCCCGGCAGAAATCCAGCTTGGAATGCTGAAAATACTGCCCGGCACGCCGATGCAGGAAATTGCCAGCCAGCGTGGATTCCTGTGGCTGAACGACCCGCCCTGGCAGGTGCTGAAAACTGACGCGCTCAGCTTTGAACAGGTCGCCCGGCTGCAGGAACTGGCCAAAATCCTCAACCTCTACTGGAACAAGGGAGAATTCACAGCCCAGTGGCAGGAACTTCTCTCCGCCGGCAACAGGGCTTCCAGTATCTGCCTGAGGCTGCTGAAACTACACCGGCAAAGGGGCTTGACCCTTCACAGCGTTGGCAAAAGCACCCGCGCTGAGGTCTTCGCGGAGCTACTGAGTCTATGATAGCTGTTGCGGAGGGTTGAAGTTAACAGGCCGGGCGTTCACCTCATCCTAAGCAAGAATCTCAGTTTAGTTTTAGAAAAATTGGGAAAACTGTTCCTTATAGTTGGCAACGAGGTCCTCAAAGCTGTGCCTCCCCCTGCGCGAGGGCGACAATAGCACACTGATCTCAAAATCCCGTTTAAAACCTGGCTTGCTGACCGAAAGGCTGTATTGGCGTCTCGCAATGGCTGTCTGTTTAAGCTTGTAACCCTGCTCTCGGAGAGCCCTTTTGAAATGCCTGTAAGCAAACTCACTGGTGAAAAAAAGCTTGCGGATGCTTGCCCGGTCCATTATACCCTCCACCAGACTGAAATCATAGGAAAACTCCGACAGATCGGAATCTGATGACTTGCGGTCTCTGCGCGTAAAGCTTTTCAGGATATCGCCCATCCCCAGTTTGTGGTTTTTCAGGATTGTCTTTAAGAGTTCCGCCGTTCCCGGACCAGGCTCTGTTCCCAGCACTTCAAGCATCACGCGCCAAAAACGGTTGTCAACGGATCCATAGAAGAAATCCACGTCGCCCGCCCTGAGATTCTCAGCCCTGCCAGTACAAAACCGCCAGGGTGGGGCGCTTCCAATTATCACTGCTTCTGCCGTTTTCGGGAAATATGGTGTGTAGGGATGTGTTTGTTTTTCAAGCATTTCTTTACATGTTTATATGGCTGGCTTGCTGTCGGAACTGCAAGATTACGAAAGGTTTATCAACCCGACCTGAAACAGGAAAACAGTGGCTGAAGAGGCCTCTGCTCAATATAGAAACTGGAACGCGTAGCGGTAACCAAGGTAGAAGCCAAAGCGGCTGGAGGCTCCAAATTCATATCCTTCAAGCTCTTCCAGGCGCTTGAACAGGCCGGAGCTGATAACGTAGGTGACGCCGAAGTCGAGTCCGTGCCGGCGTTTTTTGCCGAACATGAACTGCGAGCCCAGGCCGGCGGTGAAACCGTTGTAAACCTCAGTTTGGACCACCTCGGTGTTTGAAAAGTTGTAAGGTATGATCCCGTTCACCCCGTAAAGCAGGATGGCTTGGGGCCGCCAGAGCTTGCCGGCATTGCCGTGCAGGTATTTAATGCCCAATTCATAGCCGGCGGCATAGAGCAAAGTGCCTACGTCCACCGTAAGCGCCAATTGGTCAAAGATATACATGTCCGCGCTGAAACCGTATCCGCCGTAAGGCAGACCATAACCAAAACCCAGGGTGCCGTAACGGCCGAGCTGAAATGAAAAATCCGGCTGTTCCTGAGCGGCGCAGAGGCTGGCCAGGAGCAAGGCCAGGAGCAAAACACAGGGCTTTTTGGAAGGGATCATTCAAGCATCCTTATTCGTGACTTGTTTCCGGCTAAACAAGCAAACACAGGGCTGGCTGTCAAGTTTTATCTATGGCTAAGACATAGTGCGTTGGCAAGAACCGCATGAGAAGAAGTGTGCCGGCTTCCAACGACAGCAGATTGTCACAGGAAAATGTCCTGCAAGGACCGGCGTTTCTGCATCAGGTATTCCCTTTGCCGTTCCTGCTCTGAGAGGTTTTCCGGGTCTTCCGCCCAACCCACCGCGATCATGGTGATGGGTTCCAGGTCTTCGGTCAAGGAGAAGATTTCGCGGGCTTTTTGGCGGTCAAAGCCTCCCATGTTGTGCACAAAAAGGTCCATCAAAGACGCCTGGGTGGTGAGGTTGCCCACGGCCAGGCCCAAATCGTGGCTGGACCAGGGGTTGGGCTTGCCGTTGAAGGAAAAGGTCGTTTTGGCGAGGGTGAGGATCAGCAAAGGCGCTGAGCTTGCCCAAATCTGGTTGCCTTCATATAGGCAGGAAAAGAGCTTTTTATACTTTTCGGAACCGTCTTTGAGTGACCAAATGAAGCGCCAGGGCTGTTCGTTCATGGCGGACGCCGCCCAGCGGGCTGCTTCAAACAAAGTCAGCACCTGCTCTTCAGAGACTGGACGGTCGGCAAAGAAACGCGGGCTCCAGCGTTTCCGGATCACTTCATGGACGGGGTGGCTGAATTCGGGACGGGGCTTCATTTATTTTGATACTCCTTTGCATTAATAACTAATGAAAAGATAATCCAGTCTGGAGATCAAGGCAAGAATCCACCCGAAATGGCATGCCCCGACACCGCTTCTGGCCAGGGTTCAGAAAAAACTTGACTCACAGGCAAGATGAAGCAAACTGGGCTGGAGCCGCAGGACGGCCACGCGTCATAAATAACAGCCCGTTAACGCGGGCAGTGTGTCCGGCGGCAAAACAACAGCAAGGAGCGAATCATGCCTAACATCGCAAGACGCATGGGCGCGGAGTTTTTCGGCACTTTCTGGTTGGTTCTGGGAGGTTGCGGGTCCGCCATTCTGGCAGGCACGTTAATCGGCCCGGTTGGAATTTCCCTGGCATTCGGGCTTACTGTGCTGACCATGGCCTATGCGATCGGCCATATTTCCGGCTGCCACCTCAATCCAGCGGTCTCGCTGGGCTTGTGGGCCGGCGGACGTTTTCCCGCCAAGGACCTGATCCCCTACATCGTAGCCCAGGTAGCGGGAGCATTGCTCGCCGGACTGGTTCTCTACATCATTGCCAGCGGGGTGAGGGGTTTTGACATCGCCGCCAGCGGTTTTGCCGCCAACGGCGTGGGCAGCGCTTCGCCTGAAAAATACCGGGTTATCCCATGCCTGCTAACAGAAATGGTGTTGACCGGAATGTTCCTGCTGGTGATCATGGGAGCCACAGACAAACGCGCCCCGGCTGGAATGGCCCCAATCGCCATCGGCCTGGCGCTCACCCTGATCCACCTGATCAGCATCCCGGTTACCAACACCTCCGTAAACCCCGCCCGCAGCACTGGAGTCGCTTTCTTTGCCGGCTCCATCTTCATCAGGCAATTGTGGATGTTCTGGGTGTTTCCGATCATCGGCGCTTTGGCCGGCGGATTAATCTACCGACTGCTCTTTGAGGACAAAGACGAGGCCTGAGCGGCTTTAAACAAGTTTCAAAAATGAAACCATCACGGCGGAAAGAATATTTCTTGCCGAAAATGGCGGTCTGTCTTTTTTGGAATCACAATGATTAACGCTAAAGAACTGATCCGAAGTTTGGACTGGCTGCGTGATGACATCATCGGCCGGAACATTGCCATCCCCACACCTTACGGTGCCAGGCCTCTGGTTTATGCAGACTACACGGCCAGCGGCAGAGGCCTGAAATCCGTTGAACGTGCTGTGCAAAGAATCCTGGCTTATTACGCAAACTCGCACACGGAAGACGATTTTACCGGCATGACCATGACCTCGCTACTGCAAGACGCTGAAAAGATAATCAAGGATAGCGTTAACGCCGGCCCCGCAGGCAAGATCGTGTTCACCGGCTCAGGCAGCACCGGCGGCGTGAACAAGCTGATGCAGATACTGGGTGTGTATTGGCCCCCGGCAACCCGCGAGCGGGTGGCTGAAGTTCTGAAAAGTTGCCTGCTGCGTAATCCTGATGACGTGGACTGCAACCAAGCCCTGCACGACTTCATGCATCAGAACAAACCCATTGTTTTCGTTGGGCCTTACGAGCACCATTCCAACGAAATCATGTGGCGCCAAACACTTTGCGAGATCGTTGAAGTCCCCCTGAAAAACCATGAGCTGGACCTGGCCGCGCTGGAAACAATGGTCTCAGACCCACGCTACGAGGGGCGGATCAAGATCGGTTCCTTTTCCGCGGCCTCAAACGTGAGCGGGCTGAAAACAAGGGTTTATGACGTGGCGCGCATCCTGCACCGGCACGGCGCGTTGGCTTGTTTCGACTACGCGGCGGCCGCGCCCTATGTGGAAATCGACATGAACCGGGACGGGGAAAGCTGGTTCGACGCCATCTTCTTTTCACCCCACAAGTTTTTGGGCGGCCCCGGCACCAGTGGGGTTTTGATCTTCAACGAGCGCATCTATCCTTCAAACCTTCCTCCAACCGTGTCCGCTGGCGGCACGGTGAGCTACGTTTCCCAGTATAAGGAAGAGTTTTTCAGCGATATCGAGAGCCGGGAAAAACCTGGCACACCAGGGATTATGCAAGCTTTGCGGATCGCGCTGGCTTTTCAGATCAAGCAAAAGGTGGGGCAGTCCACCATTGACAGGCTGGAAAAATACCTCTATGAAAAGTTCATGACGGCTTTCGAAGGTGACGAACGGATCATTTTCTACGGACTGCTGGATCCGGATAAAAAGGTGCCCATAGTGCCTTTCAACGTCCGTCACCGCGACCGGATACTGCATCCCAAATTCGTGACCCGACTGATCAATGACCTCTTCGGCATCCAGACCCGGGCGGGATGCTCCTGCGCCGGGCCTTACGGACACCATCTGATGAATATCGGCAGCCAGGTTTCGGATTTTTACCGCTGCATGATCACCAACGCAGGCTACAACGGCATAAAACCTGGCTGGGTGCGCCTTAATCTGCACTACTCAATGACCGAGGCGGAGGTGGACTACCTGATCGAAGCGGTGAAATTCGTGCTCGAACACGGCCATAAGTTCATTTCCCAGTATGAGTTCAACCTCACAAGCGGGGAATGGCGGTATCTGGACCACGTTATGCCCAAACCGCTGGAACTGGATATAGAACTGGGATTTAATGGCAGCTCGGAAGAACCGGAGTACATTGACAACGCTGAATATAAATTCCAGGACTATCTGAAGTTCGCGCGGCAAGAAGCGGACAGGCTACCGGAGGATTTCGAACTGCTGAGCTTCGAGCCGGAACTGGAACAACTGATGTTCTTTTACGCCCACCGAATGACAGGGCGGTAAGAATACCTGAATCCTGATATCATTTCCCCACGCCAGCATATATCCTGACATGCTGTCTGGCCATTAAGGCCCTTTCCCATGCTCAAGAAGCGCCTCCCGCATGATGCCCGCATTTGATGCGAGTATGATACGAGGGGCGTGGGAGGGAGATGGAAGCAAGCGCTCAGGGCCTGTCTATCTGGACACTGAGGCGGGTAAGGATGTATTGCTTTTTTAAACCAAGTGACTGCAGAAGTCCAATAACAGAGCAGCCTGTAAGGAGTTACATATCCGGCTTGAAAGAGAGCTGTTTTTAGGCTGTCAGAATCAGGAACTATTCTGATTGAATCATCAGAACGAGTGTTACGGCGCGCTGACCGTATATTTTGTTTCCGCTATTTCGCTGGGGTTCCAACCAGAGCGATAGGCCCGGGCTTTCAAAGTCACCTCACCGGTTTGGGTGATAGTGAACCCCTCTATGTATTTTGCGGAACTCTGATCGGGGTCACTTCCGTCCAAAGTGTAGTGAATGTCCGCATTCAGGGTGGAGCAATGGATGTTAATCTCGGTATTAGTGGTGATATTTCCGTAAAGAGGGGAGAACTGCGGCTTGGCAACGGTGTTGAAAAAAGTGACGGAGTAGGTGGCGGATACAACGCTACTGGGGTCAAATCCTTCCTTGTATGCCCTGGCCTTGAGAGTGGCGGTGACGGCACCTTCAGGGAAAAATTCCGGGATGATCAGGGGATTGGCATAGAGGTTGTCCTGGTTGGTGGGTTCACTGCCGTCTGTGGTGTAATAGATGTCAGCGCCGTATTCCGGGCAGGTAAGGTAGATGGCCTGTCCGGCAAGATAGGTCCCGCTGGGGTTGCTGAACATGGGGGCGTCCAGTTGGATGAGCTCAGTGGTGGGCTCTTTGCAGGAAAAAAAGGTGAGGGTCAGTATTAAAACCGCAAAAAACTTCAGAATTTTCATCTTACACCTCTTGGAAATATTACTTGTCCAAGAATGTGAGGCGGTTAAATCTTGTCAAGGTTTATCTGCCCTGTGGGAATCCCGGCGCCAACTCGGAATTAGGTTATTCGGGAAAGTGGATAAAGGCTGGATGATTGACTGCTGGAAATCCCCCTGCGGCAGGAAGATTTTTGTAATCTTTTTGGCCACATAAGAATCAGACAATGCCTCCTTTTTTTGTGTTTGCAGCGTTGTTTTTATAACTGCTTTGAAATGGGATCCGTTAGCGATTGTGATGCCCGCGGAAGTTATTGTGTTAAATGATTTAGCCGCTTGACAAAAGACCGCCGGGGAAAAAGCTTGAAATCCCTTTGCCGCCCGATACTGTGAAAAAGTGTAATTGTTGCTGGAACAGCTATTAGGCTTGCCTCTGAAGATTGTGGAAAAGATGTGGATAACTTTAATCCGGAGGGTGGACAAAGGTTGCGCGAAAATCAGATAACGAATTGAACGGCAGGTGATTACATTAGGCTACCAATCATCCTGAAGCGAATGTGGTCATCTGTGGATAAATATGAATTTTTATATAGGACAGACGTATGGACCAAGATATTTGGCAGAACATTTTGGATAAGCTCGAGGACAATATCAATCATCAGAGTTTCCGGACCTGGTTTTCGGACACCAAGCTGGTGGATTTGCTGGACAACACTTTAGTAGTCAGGGTTCCAACGCAGTTCGCGGCAAATTATCTGAATCAGAACTACACAGAAACACTGGGGGAGATATCTTACGCCCTTTACAAGCAGCGTTACCTGATCAAATTCACCTCCCCGCCCCATTATCCGGCTGAAAAAAAGGCCGCCCAGGCAGAATATTCCGGCAACCGAGTGCTCCTTAACACGAAATTGAACGACCGCTTCAGCTTCGAGCAGTTCGTGGTGGGGCGCAACAACAACTTTGCCTATTCCGCGGCCAAGGCGGTGGCGGAAGCGCCTGGATACACCTACAATCCGCTCTTCATCTACGGGGAAAGCGGCATGGGCAAGACCCACCTGATGCAGGCTGTGGGAAATTTTGTGGCCCGGGAAGGCCGCAACTGCTCCATTTTCTACATCACCAGCGAAGAATTCACCAACGAAATGATCGATTCCATCCGCTCCAATAAGATGCCGGATTTCCGGTCTAAATACCGCAAAGTGGATCTGCTGCTGGTTGACGACATCCATTTCCTCTCCCGCAAGGAAGGCACCCAGGAAGAGTTTTTCCACACCTTCAACGCCCTTTTTGACAGCCGCAAGCAAATAGTGCTTACTTCTGACCGGCCGCCAAAGGACATCCCGGACCTCGAAAAGCGCCTGGTAACCCGCTTCGAGAGTGGCCTGCTCTGCGACCTCAAAAATCCGGATTTTGAAACCAGGGTGGCCATCCTGCGCAAAAAAGCCGAGCCAGAGAACATCGATCTCCCCGACGAGGTTTTTTCCTTTATCGCCGAATCCATCTCTTCCAGCGTGCGGGCCCTCGAGGGTTCGCTGATCCGCATCCTGGCCTACGCTTCCTACAACAAACTCAACCCCGCGAATCTGGACACCGAGACAGTGCGCAACATCCTCAGCGACATGATTTCCGAGAGCCGCAGGGAAATATCGCTGGACACCATTACCCAGCAGGTCTGCCTGGCTTATAACATTACCATCGCACAGATAGTTGACAAAACCCGCCGCCAGCAAATCGCCTATCCCCGCCAAATCGCCATGTATCTTGCCAATCTGCTCATTCCCCAGCTTTCATTGAAAGAAATTGCCGAATATTTCAAGCGCAAGGACCACACCACCGTGCTGCACGCCAAAAAAATGATCGATAACCGCTTCCGGGAGGATATCAACTTCCGCTCGCATATCGAACAGCTTATCAAAAATATCAAGGCCTGAGCAGGGGATTGTGGATAAGTGGATAGTTTATGTGGATAAGTGTGGATAACCTGGTTTTAAACATAAATGCTTGCTCCTGTGTGGAAAACTCCGTGCGGAAGAACATGCTTACCCACAAGTTATCCACAATTTGAGAGGCTTCGCCAAGGCTTTATGGATAGCCACTTAAAAAAAAGGTTGACCGAAAATCCACTTATCCACGATGCCTACTAACACTACTTTTTGAGAAAGGAACTTTTAATTAGGTATAAAGAATATGATGTTGAAGAACAAACTTATACCTCTACTATTGGTCATTTTGGCCTTGATGATGGTCGGGTGTATCAAGAAGGGAAATCCCACCGGCAACAACTGGTCAGATGTGAGGCCGATAACTGTTACGGAACCGCTTGACATGATAGCCGGCTACAGTTTTGCCGGAAGCGCTGAAATCACTGGCACCGAGTCTTCGCTGCTGTGCGGAAATTATGATGGGATCGAATCCGTGGCTTTCATGCGTTTCACCGGGCTTCCGAACCCCGGAACTTTCCACATTCCCTCCGCCTATCAGGATTCCACCTTTCTTTCGCTGACCCTCACGCGCCGCTCCACTCCCCAGGGCAATCCCATCAACCTGACCATCTATAAGCTGAACCAGGCTTGGGCGGCCGACAGCACCGACTTGATACAGGATGCCAACCTGATAGAGATATCCAATATCGAAATGACCATTCCCGACAGTATCAGCACCATGGGCACCGAAATCAAGATACCCATTCCTATAGATGAGATAGAAACCTGGCAAACTTCCTCTGATTCACTGGGAATGACCCTGGCCATCAGGACCATGAGCGGTTTCTGGATGGAGACGATGTCTCTGGAAACCGGAAGAGGGCCTCAGCTTAACTTCCTTTACCGCCTTGACGAAGCAACTAACACCGATGACAGCAGATATGAACAGCGACCCACCCGGGACAGCTACAGAGTTGATTCCGACGAGGCGCCTCTACTCACAAACCGCTGGATCGTAGGCAATATTAACCCTTCCCGCATCTATATGGATTTCGCCATCGACAATTCATGGTTCAAGGACATGCGGGGGAACGTGATGGACAGTTTGAGCCGCAAGCGGACCACCATCAATCAGGCCAGGCTGATTTTGTATGTGAAAGACAATCCTTACTATACAGGCAGCCGCACCTACAAGCTGAGGGCTGACCGGATGAACGATTCCCTGGATATTACCCAGCCGGTGGAAATCGAAGATTCCCGCCTGGCTACAGGGATACCGACAGAGCAGCTTGTGCGCGGGGACAGCCTGGTGGTGGACATCACACCGATCATCCAGGCTTACAGCTCCGGTGATAAAATTCCCTATGGCATCGTGATCCGTTCGTTGCAGGAAATGATAAACTACGGCAAAATCGAATTCTGGCACTTTGAGGACGCTCCTGCCGACAAACGCCCCAAGCTGCGCCTAACCTACACTCCGCCGTTCCTTTGAGCCATGCGCAAAATCCTTCCGCTCCTGATCCTGCTGCTGGCATTGTTTTCTGCCTGCGACAGGGAGGAAGCGACCACTGAAAAACTTACACCATTGGCCGAGGTGAACGGAGACGTGCTCACCTTGGAAGGATTCCGCTCCACATTTACTGACGAACAGTGGAACAATCTCAGCTCTGAGCAGAAAAAGCAGGAAATTGAAAACTGGGTTAACCTGACCCTTCTGGCCCAGGAAGCCGAAGCCCAAAAACTGGATGGAGAGCGGGCTGTGAAACAGCGTATAGATTATGCCGCCAAGAAAATCAAAGCCAACGCCCTGATCTCCAAGCGCCTGGCCAGCATCGCCATTGGCGAGGAGGAGCTTTTCAATTACTACCGCATCCACCAGAGCGAGTTTCAGAGCAAGTTGATGGAATATGACATCCAGCGCATCCTCTGTTCGGATGCGGCCAGAGCCGCTTCCCTCCTGCAAAGGCTGAAAAGGGATGGATACGACTTTGATCTGGCCGTGGCTGAGCATTCCCAGGAAGCTCTGAAAAACAATAAGGGAAGAATGGGTTTTGTAACTGCCTCCGGTTCGGATTCGCTATTTTGGCGTGCCGCCCATGAATTACCGGCCAACACACCCGGCATGGCCTCAATCAACGGCCAAACCTACATCCTACGTCATGTCCAGCAGCGGGAGGGAACCCAGGACGCCAATTTCGCCGAATATCAGGCTGAGATCCGTTCCATCCTGCTAAAAGAAAGAAAACAGCAAGTTTACCAGGAACTTATCCGGGAACTTAAGATGAAGACTCCGGAAATCTATTATTACTGAACCAGTCTTAACCGACACCAACACATCCCAACAAGGAAAGATATGAAAAAGACCCTGCTCACTCTGCTGGCCGCTGTGCTGATGCTTAGCCTGTCCGCGGAGTTGGTTGACCGAATAGTAGCCAAGGTTGGCCCAGACATCGTTTTATTGAGCGATGTTTACAAACAGATGTTCCAGATGCAAACAGCGGGTTACCCGGCTGAGTCCATCAACGAAGAAGCCGCCTTGCGCCAGATCGTTGAACAGAAGGTGATCCTTCAAAAAGCCGAGTCCATGGACCTTAAGATCGATAACAAGCAGTTGGAGAAATACGCCAAAAAAGAGCTCGAAAAAACCAAGGAAAAATATCCTTCCGAGCAGGCATTTGCCGCCGATCTCGCCCGTGAAAACCTGACCGAAACAGAGCTTTTGGACCTCTATATCACCCAAATTAAGGAAAGCTACCTCTCACAGCAGTTGATCGAAATCTACGTGAAAACCAAAGTGAAGGTCACCGAAGAGGAAATGCTGTCTTTTTACGAAACCAGCAAGGACAGCCTGGCGGTTAAGCCGATTACATGGAAGACCGGCGCCATCATCCACGAGATCAAGCCCAGCAAAGCCTCCGAGGAAGCGAAGCTGGCTGAGATGAAAGCTATTCAGGACCGCCTTAACCAGGGGGCGGATTTTGCCTCCCTGGCTATGGAAGTGAGTGATTGCCCCAGTAAAGAGCGGGGTGGAGACCTTGGTTTCTTCAGCCGGGGAATGATGGTAAAACCCTTTGAAGAAGCTGCTTTCGCGCTCAACGCGGGTCAGGTTTCGCCCATCGTGCAAACCGAGTTTGGCTATCACCTTATCAAGGTGGAGGAAAAACGTGACAACGAGGTGCGGGCCAGACACATCCTGAAAATCCTCTCTCCCACCCGGCAAGACAGCCTGGATGCCTTTCAAATGATGGAAAGCGTACGTGAAAGGTTTAACTCCGGGGAGGAAAGTTTTGCCAACTTGGCCACCCTCTATTCAGACGAAAAGGAATCCGCTGCCAATGGCGGCATCATCGGAGAACTGGCCCGGGATGAATTTCCGGAACTCTATGCCCCACAAATCATTGCCACCGAAGTTGGTAAAATGACACCTGTGCTGGAAAACGAGGGGGTGCTACTGCTTTTCGCCCGGCTGGAAGAAATGCCCACCCGCGTCTTCAGTTATGATGAGGTGAAACCCGTTTTGGAAAACTACCTCATGCAAGAGAAATTCAACACCACCTACAATGAATGGATCAGCGACCTGATCTCCAAATCATTTGTGCGAATCATACCGCGATGAATTCCCGGCGCCTGAGCCCGACCACTTTTCTGGCCTCGCTTTTGGGTGTGGGTTTCATCCCCTTCGCGCCCGGCACCTTTGGCACTCTTTTTGCCGCGGGGGTATATCTACTGTTGCCCAAAAGCCTCTTCAGCGGACAGGGCTGGTGGTGGCTGGGTGGAGCACTGCTGCTCGTTTCCGGGGCGGCTGTCTGGTTGAGCGGCAGGGCCGAAAAGAAACTGGGGCAGGACGCTCCGGCTGTCGTTATCGATGAGTTTTGCGGCTATTTCGTAGCCGTGCTGTTACTGCCAAAATCACTTCTGCTGGCGATCTACGCCTTCGTCCTGTTTCGGGTTTTCGATATCACCAAACCTTTTCCCATCAACGTTTCGCAGCGCCTGCGCGGCGGATGGGGTATCGTGGTAGATGACCTCATCGCCGGCGTTTACGCGAACCTTGTGATCCAACTGATAAGAATACTGAAGCCAAGCTTCTTTGGCCAATAGGAGAAATAAATGCTCTATACACTGTTAATGACTGGAGCCGGCGGAAGTTCCGGCACTGCCCCTGCACAGCAAACCAATCCCCTGATGTCCTTATTGCCCATCATCATCATGTTCGCCCTGCTCTACTTCCTCATGATCATGCCTCAACAGAAGAAGCAGAAAGAACTGCAGAAGATGCTGGACAACATCAAGGTAAACGACAAGGTCATCACCACATCAGGAATCTACGGACGCGTTGTAACCATCAAACCGGATAAAAACTCCGTCGTGATTGAAATCGACGAAACCAACCACGTGCGTGTGGAATTTCAGCGCGGGGCCATAGCCACGGTTGTCACCGGGGAAAACAGCACCGCCCAATCCTGATGTCCCGCAGTCCCAAGCTTTTGGATATCCACGTTTATGGCGACGACGTTCTGCGCCTGAGGGCAGCGGAAGTTGAAACCATCGATGACGAGCTGTTGCAGTTCGCCAAAGACCTCACCCACACCATGTACAAGCGTGACGGGGTGGGGCTTGCGGCACCCCAGACGGGTGTAAGCAAACGCGTAATTGTGGTGGACCCGCACTGGAGCAAGGAAGGAGCCAAACGCGAACCGCTGGTGATGATAAATCCCGAGATCGAATCCAGCGACGGCGAAACAGAAATGGAGGAAGGCTGCATCAGCGTTCCGGGCATTTATGCCCGGGTGCAGCGGGCGTCTGCTATCAGCGTTTCTTTCACCGACCTGAGCGGAGAACGCCGCCTGATGAAGCTGTCGGGTTATCCTGCCGTGGTGGTTCAGCATGAACACGACCACCTGAACGGCATCCTGTTCGTTGACCGCCTCGGCACCATAGCCAAGTTAAAGGTGAAGCGCAAGCTCAAAGAGCTCGAACGCAAGGCTGTGAACGGCGTTAACCTTCGCGGTGAGGACTGAACCGGGAAAACGATGTAATGCGCTTGATCTTCGCCGGCAGCTCAACCTTCGGGTTACCATCCCTGCAACTGCTTGAGCGGCAAGATGTTCCCCTGCTCGTCATCAGCCCGCCCGACAAGGCCGCCGGACGCAATCTGCGCCTCCAGCCCTGTCCCGTGGCTGATTACGCCCGCCGGGAGGGCCTGGACCTGTTTCAGCCGCCGGACGTAAATGCTCCGGAAAGTCTGCTCCGGATCCGGGAATTCGCTCCCGACCTATTGATCACGGCCTCCTATGGCGGTATGATCAGGCGCGAACTGAGAAATCTGCCCCGCTACGGAGCGGTGAACCTGCATCCTTCTCTGCTGCCTAAATATCGAGGCGCGACGCCCATCCAAAGCTCTTTGCTGAATGGTGACACCATTACAGGCGTCAGCATTTTTCGCCTTAATGCCCGAATGGACGCGGGACCAATCCTGATGCAGCACCAAGTGCTCATCATTAAAACAGACGATTTTGGCAGTCTGCACAATAGGCTGGCCAATCTCTCAGCTCTGATGCTGCAAAACCTCATGCCCCAGTTGGAAAGCGGATCTTGTGAAGCAATTGCCCAAGATGATTCCGCGGCTAGCTACACCCGCAAACTGGGCAAAGAAGACCTTCAGCTGGACTGGTATAAGCCCGCGAACCAAGTTCTCAACCGCATCCGGGCTTTTTCACCCCAGCCTGGGGCCCAGGCCTGGCTGCGAGAAAAACCTCTCAAGATCCTGGCTGCCCAACTGGTTCAGGAACCCGCCAGCGGCGAGCCTGGCACGGTGGCAGCCCTGATAAGGAATACTGGCGTCGAAGTGAATTGCGGCGTCCAGCGTTTGCTGCTCACCCGGGTTCAGGCAGCCGGGAAAAAGGAGATGGACGCCTGGCCCTGGCAGCTCGGGGCGCGTCTGTCCATCGGCGAAAGTTTAAGCCGACCCCCAACTTTTAAACCCTCAAACCCTCTTCAGGAGGAAGAATGAAAGATCAGGACCAATATCTGTCCGTGTTGAAATTCCCCGCTTTTGTCAGCCTCAGTCTGCTGATCATCAGCGCCCTCTATATCTGCTTGGTCTATTTTATTCTGCAGGACCAAGTTACGGAGCCGCATCTGGTGCGCGGCCTCCTAATTGCTCTACTGGTGGTGATCGTCTTTATGATCTTCACTTGGGTGAGCACCCTGATGTCAACCCATATCCGCATCAAACCGCGCTGGATGAGCCAGCTAAACAAATGGATGCTTAACCACGTGTTTTATCCGATGGCCTGCGCTCTGGGCACCATCACTTTTTCCTCGAAGAACGTGCTGACGGAATCATTTCTCAATTTCAACAACGAAATCGTGCTCACCGACCAAAAAAACGTCCGCAATTCCAACATCCTGGTGTTGCTGCCGCATTGCCTGCAAAAAGATGATTGCACCGTGCGCATCACCACGGACATCATCAACTGTGAGGAATGCGGCGGCTGTGACATTGCCACCATCAAGAAACTGATTGAGCGGCAACAAGTTGAGGCAGCAGTGGCAACCGGCGGTTCGCTGGCCCGCAAGCTCATTCAGGACAAAAATCCCAACGTCATTGTTGCCGTGGCTTGCCACCGCGACCTGCTGGACGGCCTGCGCGACGCCTGGCGGTATCCGATTTACGCTGTTCTGAACGAGCGTCCCAACGGCCCTTGCCACGAAACCACTGTCAGCATTGCCAGTATTGAATTCGCCATTCAAATATTCAAGTAGGTGCAACCATGAGAACTTCAACAGCGATAGCTTTGGCCTTGGTGGTGCTGATCCTGAACGCAGGGATCACCCTCGTCCTGATCAACCAAAAGGGCTTGAATACAGTGTCCGAACCAGCCTCAAAGATAATTGTCTCTCACAACCAGCGCCACAACGAGATCACCGCCGCAGTGCAGGAAGTGGAGCCCGCTGTGGTGAGCGTCAACGTCACAAAAGTCCAGTATGTGCGCCGCTTTCCGAGCTTCAGTTTCTTCGATTTCTTTGGCGACATTCCCATGCAAAGGCAGGTTGAAAGCATCGGCAGCGGAGTCATTTACGATTCCAGCGGCCTCATCGTCACCAACGCCCACGTGGTGCAGGGCGCCTCCGAAATCACCGTCGTGCTGCCCGACAAGCGTGAGTTTCCAGCCGTCCTGGTGGGCATCGACGATGTTCACGACGTCGCCAAGCTCAAGATCACCGGTTCCAATCTGCCCGTGGCCAAGCTCGGCAGCGCCAAAAACCTCTTGATCGGGGAGTGGGCCATCGCGCTGGGAAACCCCTACGGATTCATGATGAGCGATCCCAAACCCACTGTCTCCGTTGGCGTTATATCCGCTCTGAACCGCAGTTTCGAACCCCAGGAAGGGCGCAGCTACCGCAGCATGATCCAAACCGACGCCGCCGTCAACCCCGGCAACAGCGGAGGCCCGCTGGTGAATATCAAGGGTGAGGTGATTGGCATCAACACCTTCATTGTGTCTGAAACCGGCGGCAATATCGGCATCGGTTTCGCCATTCCAGTGGACCAGGTTGTTTCGATCCTGAGCAGACTTTGAGCCTGGACTCCAGAAGCTTTATCCCACGCGGCTTCAAGGGCTTGCACGGCTACCCTGTCTCCAAAGAATGGCAGGCAGCCGCAAAACCGCTTGCTGCCACGCTTTTGCTGCTGTCTCTGTTCGCTTCCCTGGCAGCGCTCAGCCCCTACAATGCTTTGGGCGACACCATTACAGTCATCCAGCAGCCGCTGCTCAACATCCCTGCCATCCACATCCCCGGCGAAACCCTCACCATCACTTGCGTTGCGCCTCCTTCCACCACCGGATGGCAGGCCTGGCTTGTGCACAAGCACAAGTCCGTGGCTCTGGAAATCATCCACAGCCAGTTTTTGAACACACCGGACCGCTGGGAACTGCAGGCCCTGATACCCTCCCTGCCGGTTTATGAGCTTTACGATTTGCGGGTGGCGGCCTCCGGAGGGATTGACGACACCACCACCAACGCCGTCAAAGTGATTCCCACACGTAAAAGCAGCTACTACTTCATCCATATCACGGACCTTCATTTGCCCACCCGGATTTACTATCCAGACAGCGGCTTCGACAGCGATTCCACCTCCGTGAACGATTTTCGGGCCGTAATAGATGACATCAACCTTATCAACCCTGAATTCGTGCTTCTCACCGGAGACCTGCTCAACGAAGGAGAGCTGGAAGGCTTTGCGGGTCAGTATTGGTATGGCTGGACTCAGCGCCTGCTGGAGGAGTTTGAGGTTCCCTGTTACGTGACCGCGGGCAACCATGACCTGGGCGGCTGGAACTCGACCCCGCCCCCGCAGGGAAGTTCGCGCCGCAACTGGTGGCGCTATTTCGGCTGGCCCTGGCTGGACAACCCTGATTCCAACTGGCCGCTGCACACCCAGGATTATGATTTCACCTATGGCGACATCCACTTCATCGGTTTGGAATCTTATGACAACTATGACAACTGGCGACCCAACATCTACGGCGGACAAAGCTTCACCTACGACCAGATATACTGGCTGAACCAGCGTCTGAGCCTGCATCCCGACAAGACCCGCGTCCTCTTCCACCATTACGATTTCTCGGACCAACTGAACCTTTCCGCGCTGGGGGTCGATCTTGCCCTCTGGGGCCACATCCATTACAATAGTGGCTCGGTTTCAGCCTTTCCCTGCAATCTGGGCACCCGCAGCGTCTGTGACGGCAACCGCTCCTACCGGGTTATCCGGGTGAACGGAACCCAGTTGCAGCCTTTGAAAACCATCTACGCCGGCAGCAACTCCCAGGCGCTGAATGTGATCTGGTTTCCTTCCAACACAGCCGTGGCTGACAGCGTGGCGGCCATGTTCAACAACAACCAGAGCGTTGCTTTCGAGCACAGCCTGCTCAAATTCCGCATGCCTCCAGGGAGCTGTTCTTACAGCGTCACAAACGGCACCCTGCTTCAGGTGGACCGTTCCGATCGCGAAAACATCTGTTACGTCCATGTTGATCTTCCCGCCATGCAAAGCCGCGTGGTGAGCGTTTCCGCCCAGCCCGGAACCGCCTCTGAAGACCCCTTGCAACCGGAAATTCCCCTCATCCTGGACACCTGGCCCAATCCCTTTGCCGCCTCGCTGAACATCAATCTGGATACCCGCTTCGCCCAGCCCCGCGTCCGAATCTACAACCTTCGCGGTGCCAGGATTAGGGATTTAGTAGTCTCAACGGATGACGCCAACTGCGTTTGGGACGGCAACCTGGAATCCGGGCAGCCCGCTCCTGCCGGAATCTATCTGCTGCGCGCGGAAGCCGGCAAGAACTCAGAACTGCGGCGGGTGGTTAAAACACGCTGAAAAGCCTCAATATCCCGGGGCCGGCCTTACAAAATACATCACTAACTTATCTATTTTCAATACCTTCAAACATTACCATCCATAACCTCACTTCAAATAAACGGGGTTCACTTCCAAACCGAGTGGGTAGCCCGATGGGCTCGATCAAACAGTTTACCCACTCGGTTTGAAAGTGAGCCATTAATAGTTAGGTAGATTCAGCGTTTTTTCCCTTGACGATATAGCTGTCTTGCTAAAATTGCTTCCAGACCCATGGGAAAACCAGATGTCCGCTGCATCCTTAGCGGGTGCAGAGGAAAGTCCGGACACCACAGGGCGGGATACTTCCTAACGGGAAGCCGCAGCAATGCGGAGCAGCTCCACAGAAACAAACCGCCCGGCGCGCCCTCCTTTTATTGGTTGCCGTTGAGAGACCGCGGCTTTTTTGTGCCGGGCAAGGGTGAAATGGTGGTGTAAGAGACCACCGTAAGCCTTGGTGACAGGGCTTGACGGGAATGCCTTATCCGGTGCAATGCCAAATAGGGAAGCCAGGAAGCGCGGCCCGCGCGGTTACGGCTTCCGGGTAGGCAGCTTGAACCCTTTCGTGAGAAAGGGTCCAGAGGAATGGACATCAGCCCGCGCGTGAGCGCTGGCCACAGAATCCGGCTTACCGTTCTCCCGTGGGTTTTTTGCACCTTTGGATGTGTAAAAGCGCGCAAAACAAACCAGGCTCCATTACTGTAACTGCCAGCCAAACATACGGTTAGATATATCCATGTTTCTCGGCCTGCTCATCTTCGTTGATTCCTCCTTTGCCCTTTCCCATACACATCCTGACCGCCACTCGCTTAGTTCCCGCAGCCCGAACGGGAACTAAGCGGGAAGTGAATGGGATGTGAATAAGATAGGGTAAATGAGGAGCAGATCAGGCAAATGGGGCATCACACAGATTCCGCCAAGTACCGGCACTCATTGAAGCGCCGACGCGATGAAAATGTTGGCGGGGAGGCTGGCGTAGAGCGAGGAACGAGCATCGACGACAGCAACATTTCCTGCCGTCCATGCTTACTGCGTTCGCTGGACGTCAGCCCTCCGGGCTCAATTAACCGGATTACCCACTCGATTTGAAAGAGAGCCTAATCAAAGTACCCTTACCCACCAAGTTAAAAAAGAACCTCAAATCACGCCTATTACAGCGGGCTGGGCAAATTTTCTTGACAGATTTTCGTTCTGCCGGCATTTTGCCTATCAGAAGGCGGAATCTGCGGACAAGCCTCCAAAAAACACTTGGGAGTAACCGTGAAGTGGATGATCAGGACTCTGCAAACAGTCTGGCACAGCCTTATCCTGGCCAGGTTCTTCACGCGGTCTTTTTTTATCCGGCTTTTTAACCGGAACCCTATAAAACGCCGCTGGCTGGAGATTAAGAACACCACCCTGACCGCCAGGCATTTCCTGCGCGCGTTCAATGTGAAACTGAAAATAAAAAACCCTGAACGCCTGCAGGAACTGAAGGACCAGAATTACCTGTTGGTGGGAAATCACGCCTCTTTTCTGGACATCTTTGTGCTGGGCGCCGTGGAAAACTTCGTGTTCATCACCTCGGTGGACATGAGCGAAACCCCGGTGCTGGGAGACATAATCCGCAAGGCCGGCTGCCTTTATACCGACAGGAAGAAGAAGGTGAGCCTGCCTGATGAAATAAAGCGCTTCACCGAAACGCTGCGTTCCGGCTTCAAACTGGTGCTGTTTCCCGAGCAAAGCGGCACGGACGGCTCCCACGTTAAGAAATTCCGCCGCTCCCTTTTCCAGGTGGCCGTGGACGCCGCCTGCACCGTGGTGCCGGTCTGCATCCGCTATCTGCGTTTGGACGGCAAACCGGTCACGGAAAAGAACCGTTCGGTGATTTGCTGGTACAAAGGCGTGAATTTTTTGAAGTATTACTGGAACCTGATGGCGCGCCGGCTGGAGGCTGAACTCAGCTTTCTGGATCCCGTGGAATACGATCCGGAGCGCAACCGCGGTGAACTGGCAGAGTTGGTTTACGAGCAGGTCCGCGACACTTTCAACAGTTACGACACCCAACTTTCAACATAGAAGAGGAGATATCATGGACAAGAAAAACGACCGCCTGCAACTGGGCCCCGTGAATTTCATCATCCTGGGAGTGGCGGCGGTGCTACTCATTCTGGGCTACATTATCATGTCCGCCAACGAGATCACCATCTCGCCGTTGCTGCTGATACTAGCCTATGTGGTGCTGATTCCTTTTGGGCTGCTCTATAAAAGCAAACCCAAGGATTAAGGCTTGGCCCTGCTCACAGAGGAGACCGCGGCCCGGCTGAAACGCTATCAGCTACAGGCCCGGGCGATCGTGGAGGGTTTTTTGGTGGGTCTGCACAAATCCCCTTACCACGGCTTCAGCGTGGAATTTTCCGACCACCGAGAATACAACAGCGGCGATCCCGTTAAAAACATCGACTGGAAGATCGTGGCCAAAACCGAACGCTATTACGTTAAGCGCTTCGAGGAAGAGACAAACCTTCGTTGCTACCTCATTTTGGACCACTCCCGCTCCATGTTCTACGGCTCCGGCGAAAGCACCAAAATTGACTACGCCTGCCGTCTAGCCGCCGCTCTGGCCTGGCTGATGGTGGGGCAGAAAGACGCCACCGGATTGATAACCTTCAACGAGCGGATAACCTCCATGCTGCCGCCCAAGGCCTACCGAGGCTATCTGGGCCCAATTTTCCGCGTGCTGGCGGAACTGGAGCCCAAGGATTCCACCCGCCTGCTGGAAAACCTCCACCAAATCGCTTCCACCATCCGCAAACGCAGCCTCATCATCCTCATCTCAGACCTTTTGGACGATCCCGAACGGGTGATAGAGGGGCTCAAACATTTCCGCTCCCAACACCATGAAGTGCTGGTCTTTCACATCACCGACCTCCAAGAAGACAAATTCAGTTTCAGCCAGGAAACGGAATTCGTGGACAGCGAGACCGGCGAAAAGATCGTGGTCAACCCCTGGCAAATCAGGGCCCAATATCTTTCCCGCTACTCCGGGCATATCAACCAGCTCAAGGCCGGCTGCCACCAATACCAGATAGAATACAACCCCGTGAGCACCGCCACGCCGTTGGAGGACTTGCTCTTAAAATACCTCCTGATGCGCAAAAAAGGATGAGATTGGAGTCGTATGTGCGCTAAACGGATAAAACTTCAAAAACACGCCTTTCCGGGCGTTTAAACGGCTATGGCTGTAAGAACCATTTCCGCCAACCAGATCAAAGATGCGGTAATAGACGCCATCGGTGAGATGTTCTGCCGTCCTACCCCGGAAACAGCGGAACTGTTGCGCCAAGCCAGAGACGGAGAAAAAAACGAAATCGCGCGTGACATGCTGGACGCCATCCTGGAAAATCACGAACTAGCTGTGAGGGAACAACTTCCGCTTTGCCAGGATACAGGTCTGCTGGTCGTGTTCGCGGAACTGGGAACGGAAATACACGTCGAGGGTGGAACCCTGGAATCTCTTATCGGAGAAGCGGCACATGATGCCTGGCAACAATTCCATCTGAGGGATTCGATTGCCGCTTATCCCCAAAGGAACTCATTCTCAGACAAAGGGATGGAAGTTCAGGGAAAGAGGTCTGGTAACCCCAGGCTACCTGTGGTTTTGCACCTCGAACAGGTACCGGGTGACCAGCTAACCCTGCATCTGGCCCTCAAAGGCGGAGGCGCGGAAAACTGCGGCACGCTAAAGATGTTCCTGCCCGGGGCCAAGCTGGAAGAAATAGAGGATTTTGTGGTGCGGACTGTGGTTGATGCTGGGGGAAAACCCTGTCCGCCGGTTTTTGTGGGAGTGGGCATCGGTGGAGATTTCGAAAGCTGCGCCATCCTGGCCAAGCGGGCTTTGATGCTGGAAGAGCCCAAGGATGCGGATATTGAGCAAATGGAAGGAAGAATCCTCCAAAGAATCAATCTAATGGGTAAAGGGGTAATGGGTTTTGCCGGAAATACCACCGCTTTGAAAGTTTCCATCCTCACCCGTCCCCGGCACATCGCCTCCTTGCCCGTGGCTGTGAACATCGACTGCCACGCCCACCGGAGTACTTCCAGGGTTATCTGATGTTTCACGTGAAACATGGTTACTCAGCATGATTTAAATATGAAAACACATAGACTTAGTCTCCCGATTCCATCCGAAGCAATTTCCAGATTGGAAGTTGGCGACAAGATCCTGCTCAGCGGTGAGGTTTATACAGCTCGAGATCAGGCGCATATCCGGATGTTGGAGATAATCGGCAGGGGAGAAAGCCTGCCCTTTGACCTGGAGAAAACGGCCATCTTCTATTGCGGGCCGGCTCCAACACCACCAGGCAGGGTGAGCGGTTCAATCGGTCCCACAACCTCCACCAGAATGGACCCTTACACCATAGCCTTGCTCGAAAAGGGCCTGAAGGTTATGATCGGCAAAGGTGAGCGTTCTTCTGAAGTGGAATCAGCTATCAGGCAACACCATGCGATCTATCTGATTTGCGTGGGTGGAATCTCTGCGCTTCTGGCCCAATGTGTGGTTTCACGTGAAACATTTCTCTGGCCGGAGCTAGGAGCTGAAGCTGTCTATCGTCTTGTGGTAAAAAACTTTCCCTGTTACGTGGCTATCGTCTGATAATCTTTTCAAGACAAGCGTCTGCTCCTCCACTCGCGTCCATCCCTCATCCACTACTGAATAAAACCTCCCGCAGGGTCTTTTCTATGTTTTCGGGTTTTAACTGGCTGTATGTGAGGATATTTATTCCCATCACCTTGGCCCGGCGCAGGTACTGCCGATTGTGCCGCAAGCCATGTTCCACGTCTGGATCGGCGATGCCCAGGAAACAACGGGGCAGCAAACCGAAGTCTTTGCCAAGGGAATCCAGTTTGTAAAGAAACTCATTGAGGTCGCCGATGTTGGCTGAGGCTTTCAATTCCACAAAATGGAGTCGGTTCTCATGCATGAAAACGCAGTCCAATTCGTTTTGCACCCCGTCCATTTCTATCACCACGCCGTAATAGACCTCATCCACGATCCTGTCCAGCCAGTAAGCCATGTATTCCTCGAACCAGGCGCCCTTTATGAAAGATAGCCAGGCAGGGGTTTCAACTTCGTATTCGGAAATTCCCAAAGCCTGGCTGAATTTTCTTGCCAGTCGGGCCAATTTGTTCTCTTCATTGGCACTGCGTTTTTCTGAGCCCAGGCGGTTCAGCAAGTTCATGAACCGGGAATTGGAGTTTTGGGTGATGATGGCGTACATCGCCTCCAACTGCTCCAGGCTGTGTTGATTAGATGATATGCGTGTTATCTTTACCCCATGGGCTTCCAGACAACTTTTCAGACACAGTTTGAATTTGATGGGAAGATGATGTTCAATGTGATCGGGCCAGAGCTGCATAAAAACATTGCGATACGGCGGCAGGTAGAATACTTGGGACTGCAGTTTCCGGAAATGCTCAAAAGCTGCCAGGGCCATGATCCGGGAACCGGAGGTGAGATTGACCCAATATTCGGAACTGGGACCGTTAAGATGGTTCTTCAGAACTCTATCCGTGTCTTCCAAACTGAATTCCTCGACCTCCAGCAGTAGCGGTTCATCAATATCGCTCACGGCGCAAAGCCGCCCAACTTGTGCGCGGTATTCTCCACCCCGGGGACAGAGGAAAACATGCCTGTTCACAGCGTTTAACGTCTTGATCAACAGGAGATTGGGAATCACCAGTTCTCCGATCAGGGACACCAAATAACGGGACATCAATCACCTCGGATAGCTTTTGCGAACAACATCTCATCCATCGCTAAGGCGGTCAACCCTTTTTCCTCCAGCGGAGTTACCACTTGATACTTCCGACGCCAGAGGGTTGTTCATAAAGGTATTTTATTAAGATTGCCGCAACTCATGAATTTCACTTTTTTGGGGGATTACTTGAATCCGCAGATCGGCCTGGCCAGCTCCAACCACATCGCAGCCAAAGGCGGCAGGAATCCTGATCCAGAAAGGATAATCGCCCCCGCAAGCCAAGTCGCCAGGGTCCGCTTTTCCAGGCCAGATCGGCTACCAGCAGCTTGTCCTCCGCCATTTCCGCCACCAGATTGTATGGGTCCAACTCATCCACTTCCCAGATTTCCTCGGAGCTTTGCCAGGCAAGATAATCCAAACCCAGCTTCCAAGCCCCTTGTGACCAGAAAAAGCCGTAGCGGACCCGGTAGGTGTTGCGGCTGGCATCGGTTTTATCCTGCAACGTGTAGCTGAAAACCAGCCGTTGGTAAAAGTTGTTCAGAAAGCGGAATTGGCCGTTCAGTTGAAAGCGCCAGTTACGCGGTTCGGAGGACACATAGTTGGAATCCACAAGGCTGATGATCTCGCGGTCGTAGTTGTGAAAAAGCAGTTTCAGATGGTTGCCCTTGTGGCTGTAACCTGCAGAGCCAGTGAAGCGGGAAAGAGCATCGCCGCTGAAGCCGGAGCCGGAATTCAGGGTGAAGCGGAGTTTCAGGTTTGTGTGCAAAGGCAGGCCGAAGCTCAAATCTCCGTTGAATTCATCTCTTAAAGCAGCCGAAGAAAGCACCCCGGGAGAAAGGGCGTAAGGAAGCCGATCCTGGAAGCCGTTATGGGCATAGCTGAGGCTTTGGGAGAATTGATTGAGTTTATAGCTACAGGTGAGCAAAGCGCTGGGAATTCCCTCTGCCAAAAACGCTTCGGCATCCAGGCGCAGGTTTTTGTGGCTGAAAGCTGCGTATAGGCTTCCCGCCCAAAGGGCAGGGTCGATTCCGGATTCCGCGAAATTCCGATCGTATTGGCTCCAGTAGAGCAATCCGCCTGCCTGAACGCTGGGAAATGCCACTCCTGCTGCCATTCCGATAATGTTTTCCCGGGTGGTGGTAAGCCTGCCGGTTCGGGTTTTGAACAGGGTTTGAATCCTTCCTTCAGCATCCGTTTTGGCTTCCCTGTCCTGAACTGAACCGAACAGGGCCCCTCGGAAAAACCCGTAACGGTGTATGACAATGGCGCCCTGGGGACTGAAGTTCCTGGGGGAAAGGGGTTCGAGCAGGCTGAACAGGCTGTCCTGTTGCGCCCGGGAGTTGGAACCGCTCACGAGGCCCCGTCCGAAGCGGAATCTATAACTGCCGAGGGCCAGATCCCAACGGGGCGAGGAGGCCTTGAGGCGGAAGGAACCAGCACTCAGGGCGTCTTTGGCGCGGTAATTGTAATGCAGCAACAACTCCGCTTGGGAGATGTGGCAGGAGGCGCTGGTCTGGAACTGGGAATTGTTTGGCGCAAGGGTGGCCCGGGCATCCAAGGAAACAGGCTGGCAGAGCAGTTCCTGATGGAGCTGTTCCCAGGCTGTTTCTGCCCGGGCGGTGTAGTCCAGCTCTGTCAGTTCATCGGGGATTTGGGCCGCGAGGCAGGAAAGGGAAAGGAGCAGGAAGGCAACAAGGCCGGGTTTCACCAGGTGTAGCCAAGATCGAGGCTGTGAGAGAGGCGAAGGTCTGGATGGGTTCTGATGGCGTACATCAGGTCCCAGCCTTTTAGTTGGAACTTGAGACCGGCGCCGAAGCGATTGGGTGAGCTTTGCCAGGAGCTTTGCAGCAAAAGGTTGTCCGTCACCTCGATGGAGGTGGCGAGGCGGTAACCGTCAGGTCCGCCAGGGTTGTAAACATAGCTGGAAGCGGCCTGAATGCCGGTCACGATCTTTGTGCTCACGCTGAGATGGAGTTCTGTGTCCTCCTTGCCGATCCTCAACAGGCGGGCTTCATAGCCGTAGCCGGGGGTGCGGTATGAAACGGCTGCGTCGCCGCTCCAGCTTTGGTAGCTGCCTGTGGCTGCGCTTTCCAGGGTCAGATGCTGGGCATAGCCAGCGCTCAAGCCTTCATAATCCAGGGCCAGCCCCAGTCGGAAATCCTGCAAGCTGTAATCTGCGTCTCCGCTGTGAGATGCACCTGCATTGAGCACCAGAAATGACAGTTTGTGAGCTGTGGAAAGGGAGAAAGTGCCGGCTTCCGGGGCGCTGAAAGGCAGATGGCCTGAAGCGGCTATCCCGGTGAAAGGCAGGGCGGGCGAAAGCTGGAAATCGGCCACGGATTCAGAAAGCAAAGTTATGCCTGCCAAAGCATTGGCGGAGGCAGTGTTATGGAGAATGAGCGCGCCCAGAGGGAAAGCCAAAAGGCAGATGCAGGCCAGGATCAAGACGCGCATGGAAACCCAGGAGGAGCTCAGACCAGGCTAAGTTCCGTTTCGGGATCGAAGTAGTGAGCCTTGGCCAGGTTCAGGCTCACCTCCAGCGGGGCACCCGGAACAGGCAGTTCCTTGGGGTCAAAGCGGGCCGTGAACTCGTTTTTGGCGGTGCGCAACACCACGTGGTATTCGTTGCCAAGGGGCTCAACGATGTCGCAGGTGGTGGCAAGCTTGCGGGGAAAATCGGCCATGGAATCGTATCTGGCGTCGTAGATATCTTCGGGGCGGATGCCCATGATGACGGGTTTTCCGGTATAATTCTGCAGAGCTTCGCGATGGGCGGGAAAGATTTCCAACTGGAAATCGCCGCTGTCGAAGACCAGTTCGCCGCCTTTGGTTTGCACGCTGCCAGACACCATATTGATGGCGGGGGAGCCAATGAATCCTGCCACAAAGATGTTGGCGGGGTCGTTGTAGATTTTAAGTGGGGTGTCTATCTGCTGGATCACGCCATCTTTCATCACCACAATGCGGTCGGCCATGGTCATGGCTTCAACCTGGTCGTGTGTTACGTAGATCATAGTATTGGCAAGCTGGCGCTGAAGCTTAACAATCTCGGCGCGCATGGCCACGCGGAGCTTGGCATCCAGATTTGAAAGGGGTTCATCGAAGAGAAAGACCTTGGGGTTGCGCACGATGGCCCGGCCCAGGGCAACGCGCTGGCGCTGACCGCCAGAAAGCTGAGCCGGCTTGCGTTTCAGCATGTCCTGAATGCCAAGGAGTTCGGCGGCGTGCTGCACTTTTTTGCGGATGCTTTCCTTGTCCTCGCCGCGCAGTTTGAGGGCGAAGGCCATGTTGTCATATACGCTCATGTGGGGATAGAGGGCGTAATTTTGAAAGACCATGGCGATGTCGCGGTCTTTTGGGGGAACGTCGTTGACCAGGGTGTCCCCGATCCAAATCTCACCGCTGGAAACCTCTTCCAAACCGGCGATCATTCTCAGCACGGTGCTTTTCCCGCAGCCGGAGGGGCCCACGAGAACTATGAATTCCTTGTCCTCAGCCTCGAAATTGGCGTCTATAACGGCGTGGACGCTATTGTCATAATACTTGTTGAGGTCTTTAACAACGATTTTGGCCATCTGAATACTCCTTTGAGCAAACAAAAAATTCGGTGGGCAAAGCTGTCAAGCAGGAAATCAGTCCGTGGCATGCACAACCAGGTCGCGGCCGGTGCTTTTGGCGGTGTAGAGGGCTGCATCGATGCGGGCGATGTGTTCCTCCAGCTCGCTCTGTTTGAGGCAAGCGGGGCAACTTGCCCAGCCGATGCTAACGCTTATGCGGATGGGATTGCCCTGCCAGCTAAAACGTTGGTTTTTCACCTTGCGGCGAAGCTCCTCCATCATTTCAGACATGCGTTCCGGGTCCACGTCGAAAAGTACAAGCAGGAATTCCTCACCGCCATAGCGGATAACGGCATCGCTCTTGCGGAATGAGGACTGCAGCAGCCTGGCCAGGCTTTTCAGCACCTGGTCGCCGGCAAGGTGACCCAGTTGGTCATTCACGCTCTTGAAATAATCGATGTCGAGGATGGCCAGGCAGACAGGCACTTTATGTCGGGCTGCCAATTGGAAGGCGTGGTAGAGGTTGTTGGTCAGGTAGCGGCGGTTTTTGAGGCCAGTGAGGTTGTCCGTTATGGAGAGTTCCTCCACTTGGCGAAGCAGTTTTTTGATGGTGCTGTAGTTTTCGTGCAGGGTTTCCACGTAGGCATTGTTCTGCAGGCTGATCTGGCTGCTCAAGTCCACCACTCGCTGCTGCAGGTAGCTCATGGATTGGGCATATTGGTCGTCGCGGAGGTTGGCACGCAGAAAAAGGGAGAGATTTCGCAGGTGGGACCAGCTTTTGTGCAGATAGTAGTTCGAATGTTGAAATTCCCGGATCGACTGGGGAAAGCTTGATTTCACAGCCGACAGGTAGTTGCCGGCAAAAAAGTGGAGATACTGAAGCTGCTGCACGCTGAGCAGGGAAGAGGGGTGGCGGAACAGAAGCTTGGTGTAGAGCATCTTTTCGCTGGGATTGGCGTGGCGGTGTTCCTGGTCGAAGAGCTCATACAAAAGGGTGGCGGAGAGGAGGTCCTTCCGCTGACGGAGCCGGGCGCCGAACCTGTGCAAAACCTTCTTGCGGAGGGCGGTGTCGCGTCCCCAGTTGATCATCCTCACCCATCTGAGGATGAGGTAGAGCGCGGTGGCGGCACCGTCCAGGCGGTAGTATTCACAAATGATGTTCAGCCACAGGGTTGAGAAGCTGATGCGTTTCCCCCGCTTTTGGAGAATGCGGGCCAAAGAAAGCAGCCAGATGATGTAGAGACGGGGCTTTTCCAGGGAGATTTGTGGTTCCAGCTCTTTGCGCAGGGGTCCGGCGCTGTCCAGATCGCCCATCAGGGTGAGCAACCAAAAGAGTTCCAGGCGGTAAAAGAGCTTTTTATCCTCTTTGCTGGGACCCCCGTGGAAGATAAGGCTCAGAGCGGTCTGGGTTTCCTGGAGAGGGTCAAGGGGAAAGCTGTCCAGATACTTGAAGAAAGGCAGCAGCTGACTTTTACTTTGCACCGCCTCGGAACGCAGCAGCCCCACCAGTTGCTCAATGATGTTGGCACAGCGGAAGCGGGTTTCGCGCTGGGACGGTTCATGGCCGGGCTTGCCTGAACCCTGGGCCAGGATGATGTTGATCAGATACTCGCGCTGCGGCCCACTGGAATCCAGCAGCAGAGCCAGCATTTCGCGCAGACCTTTTTTGCGGCGCCAGCTCACCGGTATCGGGGTTTTGGCATCAGTCCCGTCGGTCATTCAGGCTCCAAATGGCAATGCTGGCCCCTCTTCTCGGCAAAATCCAGGCGGGGATTCATTTTTCTCCGTTCTTACCGGCCTTTGTGGCCATGCTGTCTTCCTGGGCCGGCTTGAAAATATAGGCGGTCTCATCCTCGGCGTAGATGCCCAAAGTGGCACGGATGGCGCGTTTGCGTTCTTCCGGATCGGTCTTCAGCCGCTGGTTTTCCTGCTTGAGGCTGTCGTTCTGAGCCTCCAGCGCTTCCACCAGTTTCTCTTTCCTGGCGGCGCTTTGCTGCAAGCGCCATTTCTGGTAAAAACTGTTGCTGCCCCAGAACAGTATCCAACTCAGGATGAACAGGAACAGGGCGATGTAGATAAAGTTGAAAAGGGCTTTATGCTTGGGCTGTTGTTTTTTCATTTTTCGATCATCCTGGTGAGAAAGGTTTTATGGATATCCACCGCGCCGTGGAGACACATCTCGTGGCAGCACATGCACTTGATGCACTTGCGGGGATCGATTTTGGGCAGGGTGAATCTGCCGGGAGGGGAAATCGCCTGCACGGGACAGCTTTGCACGCAGATACCGCATTTTTTGCAGCGGTCGCTGATAAAAGGCCGCTTGCTGTAATAACGCTGCACCAGATGCCGGGCGAAACGGGGCACGCGGCGCAGGACGCGGTAGCTGTATTTCACGGCCCGGATGTCCACATCGGGCAGTGTGAAATTGCGAAAACTTGTGGGCACCTGAACCCGGGAAGGCAGCACCCCATCCATCTGCAGCGCTTCGCTGAGGTAGGGAACGTCGTCAAGGCGGAACCCCATCATCCTCGCAGCGGTGAAATCCAGCGAGGATACGGAACGCGAGCCCAGCAGCAGGCCGAATTTCCTCACCCTGCCTCCGGAGGGGCCGATCCCGTCCATTCCCAGGATGCCGTCGATGAAGCTGTAAGAAAGCCGGGCGCGGGTCAGCCCGTAAAGCGCCAGCAACAGATGGGAAAAATCCACGGAATTGGGATAGCGGCTGTGGTAATCGGTCTTAATCAGGCCGGGCACAAGGCCGTAGAGGTTTTTGAGGGCGCCGGTGAAGCCCACCAGGCCATGAGTCTTGTATTTGCCTATGTTGATCACGATTCCGCACTGCCAGAAGACCTCGGAGATCTTAACGGGAATCCCGTTCCATTTGAGTTCGCGGTAGCCGGAGGTGGAAAGGTTCACCAGCTTCACGGGATAGCGGTTGGCCAGGTCTTTGAGCCCGCAGGCCTGCCAAACCTGTTCCACGTCGGCTGTTCCGCCGGGGCTGTCGCCGATCCAGACCTCTTTGCCGAGCTCCAGAAAATGGCGGATCAATGCTTCCAGCAGCACCGGATGGGTGGTGACAGCCCGTTCCGGGGGAAAAGCGCCCAAAAGATTCGGCTTCAGCAAAACCCGTTTGCTGCGCTTTATCCTGATTCGGTTCGCGTGGCCCAGAAAATCGGCCACCGCGGTCTCAAGCTGCGGTAGGTCGTATGTTTCAATCCTGCGAATCTGGACTTTTGGCATCAGTCGAAATAGAGGAAGTTCTTGCGCTTGAAGGCGCTGAAAAAGAGGTCTGCGGAAAGGCTGACCTGGGCGATGGGGGCCTGCCCGGCCACGTCAATCAGGCCGGAAAGGTTCACCCGCACGTCCGGATGGTTCCAGGAAGTGCCCAGGGTGAGGATATGCTGATTGTTTTTGCCCACCCGGCCCTGGGGCAGCACGGCAGCCCACCAGATGGAAATGGTGTCCGAACAGGCGTCAGGGATCAGGAAATCCCCTTCCCAAACCTGCGGATGGTAGATATAGCCGGCGCGGTAAGTATAACGTCTGACGGTCTTTTCCATGCCCGCGTGGAAGGTGTAACGGTCCTTGAAGGCATCGCTGATGGCGCTGCACTGCTCATAATCCACCTCGGCGGTGAAGACGGCGTTGTTTTTGTTGTAAGCCACGCCAAGAGCCAGGTTTAGGGGCAGCCGGGTATCGTATTGGGCGAATTTGAGGTCCCAATTCACGTTCTGTTGCGGCACCATGCTAAGGCCGGCACTCAGGGATTCGCCGCTGTAAAGTAGCCCCAGTTGCGGTCTGAGCACATATTTGTCGCTAATGATGCGCTCGAACGAACGCAGGAAAGTCACGTCGCCCAGATGGTAGATCTGGTTGTGCAAATTCAGCCCCACGTGGAAGTTGTCCTTGTGCCAGGCAGCGTTGGCGGTAAGTTGGTTCAGGAAAAAGCTTGGATAGCGCATGATGAGGCCGTAGCCCATGTTGACTTCCACGCCGAAATTATCCACCTTGATGCTTTTTGGCATACTATAAAGAAGGCCGTAAGTGAAATTGGGGCCGATAGTTCCGCCGCCGCCAACGATCCCCACCGGCACGGGTGAGAGCATGTTCTCTTTGGTCATGCGGTAGTAAACGGAGGTGTCGGCCATCGCGTAAATATCGCTTTCCACCGGAGGTTTTACCAGCATTTCCAGATGCAGCGAGGCCTTGTCCGGATGGTAGCCGGCGGGATTTTTGAGCACGTTGTCCACTCCCCCGGGAATGGCCAGGCCGGTGTAGCCGCGTCCCATCGCGCTGGTGGACATGTAGTTGCGCGTAAAACTGTCAAAAATGGGATTCACGTATTGGGGTTGGGGAAAGTTCAAGACGTCGGGGGATTGGGCAGACAGCGCCGTGCCCAGCAGCCCCAGCATAAGCAGACAAATAATGTTTCTGCGCATGGTTATATCTCCATTTATCGCTTTACAACAATGGTTTGAGTGCGGTCTTTGCCCACCGAGACCAACTCGATGGGAACCTCCACGAGGTCCTGCACCGCTTCCAGATATTCTTTTGCCGTTTTGGGCAGGCGGTGCAGGCTGCGGATTTTGCCGAGGTCGGCTTCCCAGCCCGGCAGGCTAAGGTATTCCGGCTCCAGCCGTTCCAGGATCAGCGGGTGCGGTGTATAGCCGGGGAGTTTTTTCCCATCAAGCCAGTAACCCGTGCAAATCTTCAGTTCCGGCAGGCCGCTCAACACATCCAAAAGCGTGAGTGCCAGGGCATCCAGGCCGTTCAGTGAAGCGGTGTATTTGGCGGCGACGGCATCGAACCAGCCAATCCTTCTGGGCCTTCCGGTGGTGGCGCCAAACTCGTTGCCCACAGCGCGGATTTGCTCGGCAGTCTCATCGAAAATCTCAGTGGGAAAAGGTCCTTCCCCCACACGGGTGACGTAAGCTTTATAAACGCCAATGGTTTTGTCCAGCCAGCGCGGGGGAAAACCGATGCCGATGCTGGCCCCTCCCGTGGTGGTATTTGACGACGTGACATAGGGATAGGTGCCGTAGGTGAGGTCCAGCAAGGTGCCCTGGGCGCCTTCAAAGAGGATGGATTCTCCGGCCAGATAGCAATTGCGGAGCAGCTCATCCGCCTGGGCCGCAAAGGGTTTCAGGAATTCCCAGACCTCGGCCAGCTCTTTCAGTTCGCATTTCAAATCGCGCGGCTTAAGGTCGTGATAGGCGTAAAGGCTGGCCAGGCGCTGCTTCAGCCAGTCCGGATGTCCCAAGTCTCCAAAACGCAGGCCGCAGCGGGCCGCCTGGTCCGAATAGGCGGGGCCGATCCCCTTGCCCGTGGTGCCGATCTTGCTGGCTCCCAATTCCTCTTCCGTGCTGCCGTCCAGCTCTTTGTGCAGCGGCAGAACCAGTCCGGCGCGGACGTCGATGAACATCCTGCCGCCAAAATCTATGCCCTGCTTCATCAGCGCCCGCATTTCGCCGCGCAGGCCGTAGGGATCGATGACCGTTCCGGCGCCGATCACGCATTTGGTTTTGGGATAGAGGATGCCGGAGGGCACCGTGTGGAAAACATATTTGTTCCCTTCCAGAACTATCGTGTGCCCGGCATTGGCTCCACCCTGAAAGCGGGCCACCACATCGGCGTTCGCGCCCAGAAAATCGACGATTTTGGCCTTGCCCTCATCGCCCCACATGCAGCCCAGCACCGTTAATGAACTCATTTATCGCTCCCTTAGGTTCGTAAAAGCATTATTTTACCCCTATGTTTTCCTGTCAAATGCTTTTTTGGGCTTGGGGCGCCGCAGGCTCAAACGGGTTTCAAAGATGCGATTACGCGCGGATAAATCGGCTTTTGTGGCTTTGAACAGGCCTGATGTCATTCCCCGCAAAAGAGCGAAGCGATGCTGTCTGGTCCTTAAGGCCCTTCCTTGTGGTTCGGATTCGCCTCCCGCACAATAGCCGCACTTGATGCGAGTATTATCCGGGAGGCATGGGAGGGGGACGGTCGTGAGGGTTAAGGGTGCGGCAGACAGGACTTGGCAGGGGGTAAGTTTCTGAGTATCAAATGAAAGAAAATCCCTCCGGCTCCCATCGCCGTTACTGTATCAGCGGCAAGATAATGCTTGACATCTGGACAGCGGGTCGAAAGCTTGATTTAAATAGGTTTTATCAGCCTGAATTATTTGGACTGGCAAAGCTTAAAGCTAAAGAGAGGTGTAAACATGAAACGCATGTATTTACTGCTCCTGCCGCTGTTAGCGCTCCTGTTTCTCGCGGCTTGCGAATCCGGCGGCAATTTCCGCGTGATCAACCGAACCTCATATCCGGTGTACGTCACGCTCGACGATGAGGCGGAGTTTGCCATTCCCGCAGGCACGGAGCACACTTTCGAGGTTGCTACCGCCAACCAGCACATCTTCAATCCCGACGTGAGCGTGGAAGTTCCGGTGCGCCTGGTGGGCGAAACTTTCCAGATCTACGACGAGGGTAACGAGGTTTTCACCGACACCACCAGGGTGGTTATCCACGCCGGGAAAACAACCAGCGTCTTTGTCGATCCCAACCGTGCCAGTTTCAAGGTGGTCAATAACAGCAGCCAGTACATAATCCAGGCCAAATTGTTCAAGCACAATTTCGTGGGCGTGGTCGCCTCCAACGATACGGGGCCCATAGCTCCGGGAAGATTCGTCTATCTGCCTGTGGAATATGCCACAAGCAGCAACAACTTTTACTACTATGCCACCGTTCAGATGGAAGACGGGGCCACCTACAATTACGGTAACGAAACCAACATCCTGGCCGTTGACCAGCAGTTTTTGATCACCCTCACCGACCCTGAATAAAGGAATTAAATGAACCCCAACGTCAAGCTTTTCGCGACCCTCATCCTGACGGCCCTGCTGACCGGGCTTTTCGCCCAGCCGGCGGAAATGATGCAAATCCCCCTCCAGCAGGACCCCGCCGTTCTTTCCGGCCAGCTTGCCAACGGCCTCTCCTATTACATCATGCGCAACCCCAAACCCGCCAACCTGGCCGAATTGCGGCTCTATGTGGATGTGGGCTCCGTGAACGAAGACGCGGACCAGCTTGGCCTGGCACATTTCACGGAACACATGGCCTTCAACGGCACCAAAAACTTTGCCAAAAACGAGGTGGTGGAATACCTTTCCTCCATCGGGATGGGTTATTACAACGGCCTCAACGCCATGACCAGCTACGACTACACGGTTTACCAACTGAAAATACCCACCGATGACAGCGCCAAGCTGAACCAGGGGCTGCTGATCCTTTCCGACATGGCTCACCAGGTGAGTTTCGAGGCTTCGGAAATCGAACGCGAACGCGGCGTTATCATTGAGGAATGGAGGCTGGGACAGGATGCCGGCAGCCGGGTCAGAGATGCCCAGAACGCCGTTTTCCTGGCCGGTTCGCGCTACGCGGAACGTTCGCCAATCGGCAAACGGGAAGTTCTGGAAAGCTTTGAGCATGACACCATCAAACGTTTTTACCGCGATTGGTACCGTCCCGACCTCCAAAGCGTGGTGATCGTGGGCGATTTTGAGCCGCAAGACATGCTGGCGCTGGTGGAGCGGTATTTCGGCGTTATACCCAAACGTGAGGAAGTTCGCCCCAGAGAGGATTTCAGCGTTCCCGAAAACCTTGCCCCCCAGGCCATTGTGACCACCGATCCCGAATATCCGAACAACCTGCTGCAGGTGATGTGGAAAAAGGACGTCCAGCGGATGAGCAATTTGGGCGAGTATTATGACAATCTCAAGACTTCCCTGTTCTACACCATGCTCAATCTCCGCCTGGAAGAGAAAAGCAAAACAGCCGATCCGCCCTATTCCTTCGCCGCCGCAACCGAATATCCGCTGCTGCGAACGATGTCCGCGGCGATGATGTTCGCGATGTACACCCAAGGCAAGTCGGAAGAGGCTTTGCGCACCGTCCTCACCGAGGCGGAGCGGGTGCAGCGTTACGGCTTTTTGCCCAGCGAGTTCGAACGCGCCAAAATTGACATTCTGCGTGGCGCCGAGCAGGATGTGGCTGAACAGGGCACCCGTGAATCCGGCCGCATCGCCTGGGAAATCGTGGACGCCGTTTCCAACCAGAATGTCTTTACCAGCGCGGAATTCCGTCAGATGCTTACCCAAGAACTGATCCAGGCCGTCACCTTGGAAGAGGTGAACGCACTGGTGGAAAACCTGATCCAGGACAAGAACATGTTCATCGGCCTGGCTGGCCCCCAGAAAGAAGGATTGACCTATCCCACCAAAGAGCGCCTTTTGGAAATCGCCAGCGGGGTGAACAGCTTGGAAATCGAGCCCTACGAAGATAAAACCGTGAACGAGCCCCTGCTTGAGGTAATCCCGGAGCCGGTGGCGATAAAGAAGGAAAGCTTTGATGCCAAATCCGGCGTGAACATCTGGACCCTGGCCAACGGGGTGAAGGTTTATGCCAAGAAAACGGATTTCAAGAACGACGAGGTGCTGCTCCAAGCCATCAGCCCCGGCGGATTCAGCCGCTATGACACAACCGACGTTCCCGCTGCCAGACTGGTTTCTGGCTATATCAGCGATGCCGGGTTCGGCAAATTCGACGCCATCTCGCTGGGCAAGGCGACCGCCGGCAAAGTAGCCAGGGTGAATCTGAGCGTTGACACTTACCAGGAATCTTTCGACGCTTCCTGTTCGCCCAAAGACATGGAACTGATGTTCCAGATGCTGCACCAGTACGCCGTCAATCCCAGATTTGACCGCGCTGATTTTGCCTCCTACCTCCAGCGCACGAAAACCTTTTACCAAAACAGGAACCTGGACCCGATGAACGTGTTCATGGACCGGGTCCAGAAAGAGCTCTACCAAAACCATCCTTATGCCAAGAACCTGGCCGACGCGGATTTCGACACCATCGACATGGATGCAGTGGAACGGATTTTCCGGGACCGCTTTGCCGACTTTTCGGATTTCAGCTTCGTGATTGTGGGCAATTTCGACCCGGAACTGCTGAAAACCTATTGCCGCACCTATCTGGGCAACCTTCCCTGCGGCGGCAGGCTCGAAAAGCCCAAGGATGTAAACATCCGCCTGAGAAAGGGCTTACAGTCCATCTGGTTCAATATGGGCTCCACAGACCGCGCCTTCGCGTCCACCTTACTGAACGGAAAATACAACTCCAGCACCAAAAACAAGGTGATGCTGGACGCCCTGGAGTTTGTGCTCAATGAAAAACTGCGGGAAAACATCCGCGAGGAACGCAGCGGGGTCTATTTCATCCAGGCCTGGCAATCCACCACCAGCTACCCCGATTCCCGCTACACCGTCGGCACCATGATGGGTTGTGCCCCGGCGCGTTTGAAAGAGCTCAACGACGCCATCTTCGCTACCCTGGACAGCCTCCGCGCCGGTCATATCGACAAGCACTACCTCGTCGCGGCCAACGCCACTCTCCGGCAGCAGTTTGACGAGAATATCAAATCCAACCGTTTCTGGATTTACCAGCTCAAGTCCGACATCTGGCAAGGCAGGAAGCTCGCCTCATTCCTGGACGAACCCGCTTTCTTCGATCAGATCGACCTGAAAAACATCGCCAAAGCCGCCAAGAAATACCTGCGCTTCGGTAAAAACCAACTGTCGGTCTTTATGCTGCCCCAAGTCCAGGAGTGAATAGAGCGGAAGCCAGCCCGGAAAGGAAACATTTACCTCATCAAATTGGTTGACACAAAGCCGCCATCCAAAAGTAGGGTTGCTGTATCAGTATAAAATAGTATAAATAAAGATAGATAAGGAGTTATCCACATGGCTGATAAGATCAAAGCCACTATGGACGGCAACACCGCAGCGGCACACGTGGCCTACGCGTTTGCCGAAGTGGCTGCCATCTTCCCGATTACCCCGTCTTCCACAATGGGTGAACTTGCCGATGCCTGGGCCGCGGACGGACGCAAAAACATCAACGGCACCACGGTTGACGTGATCGAAATGCAATCTGAAGCAGGAGCCGCCGGAGCAGTGCACGGAGCGCTTTCCGCCGGTGCCGTCACCACCACTTTCACCGCCTCCCAGGGCCTGATGCTGATGCTGCCGAACATGCACAAGATTGCCGGAGAAATGCTGCCCACCGTTTTCTATGTGACCGCGCGTTCCCTTGCTGCGCAGTCGCTCTCCATTTTTGGCGACCATTCCGACGTGATGAGCGCCCGCAACACAGGCTGGGCGCTGATTTCCGCCAACAGCGTGCAGGAAGTGATGGACCTCGGCTTGGTGGCCCAGCTTGCCACGATGAAGACCTCCATCCCCTTCCTGGTCTTCTTTGACGGCTTCCGCACCTCCCATGAGCTGCAAAAAATCGAAGTTATCGACTACGAGACCATGGCCGAGCTCAACGATCCCGCCCTGGTTGAGGCTTTCCGCCTGCGTGCCCTGAATCCCGAGCGTCCCAAGGTGAAGGTTGGCCAGCAGTCCCCGGATGTCTATTTCCAGGGCAGGGAAACCACCAACCGGCATTACATGGAAGCCCCGGCCACCATTGCTGCCACCATGGACGAAGTGGCCGCTAAGATCGGTCGTGCCTACAAACCTTTCGACTACGTCGGCCATCCCGAGGCTGAACATGTGATCGTGGCCATGGGCAGCGGCTGCGAAGCGATTGAAGAAACCATCAACTATCTGAACGCGAAGCGCGGCATGAAGCTGGGCCTGGTCAAAGTGCGCGTTTACCGTCCCTTCAGCGTGGAGTATTTCCTCAGCGTTTTGCCTGCCAGCGTGAAAAATGTGGCTGTGCTCGACCGCACCAAGGAACCCGGCTCTATCGGCGAACCGCTTTATCTGGATGTGGTTTCCGCTCTCAAAGACCGCCCCGGTCTCTTCATCATCGGCGGTCGCTACGGGCTTTCCAGCAAAGACTTCACCCCCACGATGATCCTGGCAGTTTACAAGCACCTGATGGCCAAAGGCTTCCACGGCTTCACTGTTGGCATCGAAGACGACGTGACGAAGCTCAGCCTGCCGCTGGACGAATACATCGACCCCAGCCCTGAGGGAACCATCAACTGCAAGTTCTGGGGCCTCGGCTCCGACGGCACCGTGGGCGCCAACAAGAACAGCATCAAGATCATCGGTGACAACACCGATCTCTATGTGCAGGGCTATTTCCAATACGATTCGAAGAAGAGCGGCGGCATCACCCGCAGCCACCTCCGCTTCGGCAAAAAACCCATCCAAAGCCAGTATTTCGTTACCAAGGAAAACTTTGTAGCCTGCCATAACCAGGCTTTCATCGGTCGCTTCGACCTCCTTGGCGGCATCAAGGAAAACGGCGTCTTCCTGCTCAATTCAAACTGGGAACGCGAAGAAGCCTTCAATAACCTCACCTCCGACATGCAGCAGATCATCATCGACCGCAAGATCAAGTTCTACAACATCGACGGCCTCAAAATCGCCGAAGCGGTGGGCTTGGGCGGACGCGTTAACACAGTGATGCAGACGGCCTTTTTCCTTATATCCGGCATCCTGGAGCGCGGCGAGGCCATCCAGCTGATCAAGGAATCGGTGAGAAAAACCTACGGCCGCAAGGGAGAGGAAGTGGTTCAGATGAACCTAAAAGCCATTGACCACGTGAACGAGGCCCTCAAGGAAGTGGAAATCCCAGCGACCCTTCCAGACCAGTGCGCTCCGCGGAAAAAACTGGTCCCGGACGGCTCGGATGCCTTTGTTACAGGCGTTATCGAGCCCATCATGCGCGAAGAGGGAGACCGGATCAAGGTTTCCCAGATGCCCATCGACGGCTATGTCCCCAGCGGCACAGCCAAGCTGGAAAAACGCCGCGTGGCTCCGACCGTGCCCCACTGGATCGCTGAAAACTGCATCCAGTGCAACCAGTGCTCCTTCGTTTGCCCCCACGCCGCCATCCGTGCCAAACTTGTCAAAGATGAAGACCTGGGCAACGCCCCGGCCAGTTTCAACACTCTTAAAGCCACCGGCGCTGAAGGCTACCAATACAAGGTGCAGGTCTATATCGACGACTGCCAGAGCTGCCGCGTCTGCGTAAACGAATGCCCCAAAGCCGCTTTGGAAATGCGCCCCATCGAGGACGAGCGCGACGCCGGCGAACAGGCCAACTACGAATACTTTGAAGCCCTGCCTTCCGATGTGCTGGCCACTTTCAAGGAAACCAACGTCAAGGGTTCCCAGTTCAAGCAGCCTCTGCTGGAATTCTCAGGAGCCTGCGCTGGCTGCGGTGAAACGCCCTACATCAAGCTGCTCACCCAGCTTTACGGCGACCGCATGATCATTGCCAACGCCACCGGCTGCTCCTCCATCTGGGGCGGCACCTTCCCCACCATCCCTTACGCCGTCAACAAGGACGGCAAAGGTCCCGCCTGGGCGAACAGCCTCTTTGAGGACAACGCCGAATACGGTTTTGGCATGCGTCTGGCCGTGAATTCCCACCGCAAGCTGCTACGCCATTACATGGAACAGCTGCGCGAAAAATCCATCGACCCCGCGCTGAAAGAGGCTTTCGGCTACGCCCTAGAACACTGGGCGGATGTGGATGCCGCCGCCAAAGACAACGCTGCCAAGATCAAAACCCTGCTTCCTACCGCTCTGGACAAAGCTTGCGAAGGCTGCAAACCCATGCTGAAACAGGTCTCCGAATTGCAGGATTACCTCCTGGAACGCTCCATTTGGGCGATCGGCGGTGACGGCTGGGCTTATGACATCGGCTACGGCGGACTCGACCACGTGATGGCCTCTAACCAGAACGTGAACGTCCTGGTGCTGGACACCGAGGTCTATTCCAACACCGGCGGCCAGGCTTCAAAAGCCACGCCCCTGGGCTCCATCGCCCGTTTCGCCGAGGCCGGCAAGGAAACCAATAAGAAAGACCTTGGCATGATGATGATGAACTATGGCTACGTCTATGTGGCTGCCATCGCCATGGGCGCAAACAAAGCCCAGGCCCTGAATGCCATCCTTGAAGCTGAGGCCTATCCTGGACCTTCAATCGTCATCGCCTACGCACCCTGCATCAACCACGGCATAGATATGTCGATGAGCCAGAAACGCCAGAAACTGGCTGTGGATGCCGGTTACTGGCTGCTCTACCGCTACAATCCGCTCAACATCCTCCAGGGCAAAAACCCCCTCACCCTGGACAGCAAAGAGCCCAGCGTCAGCGTGCAGGAATTCTTCAAAGGCGAAACCCGCTACTCAGCTCTGGAGAGGATCTTCCCGGAACGCTCGGAAAGATTCCAGGGCGAAGCGGAGGTGTTCTTCAAGGAAAGATACCTCCAATACAAGAAACTCACCGAGGGATAATCCCCTCACAAGATAAGAAAATAGCTGGCGGAAGCAATTCCGCCGGCTTTCTTATAGGCTCTCTTTCAAATCGAGCGGGTAGCCTGTAGGCCAGGCCCTTAGCGCTCTTTACCATCCCTCTCCCACGCCTCCCGTCAAATCCCCGCATCAAATGCGGGCATTATACGGGAGGCGAATCCGAAGCACAGGAAAGGGCCTTAACGGCCGGACTGGGTCGCTTCTTTCTTCTGCTGGTCCCTGGCCATGCATTGAGCAAGAGAAGAGGCGGAACAGCTGCCTCCTGTACAAGAACCGGCTCCCGACAGAAGCTTCGGCACAAAGACAAGCTCCCTTTTCCGGGGAACGCCGAATTTCAGCTTGACACAATCAAGCTGGGGGATATCAGGTAAATGTCCGTATAAAAAGACAGAAGCGCCCCCGCATTTGGGGGTTGGCTTGGTCTGCATAAATCAAGGAATCCGGGATGAAAGCAATGAAGTACTTTATGCTACTGGTTTTGGCCGCCGCCACCAGTTTGGGCGCCCTGCCCCTGAGCATTTTCTACACCGGGGACAGCCATGGTGTTTTTGAATCCAAGTGGGATGAGGCCAGCGGGATGAACCGCGGCGGCTACCTCGTTCTTGAGGAAATCCTGACGGCGGCGAGGTCCGCAAATCCGCGCTCCGTCTATCTGGACAGCGGGGACCAGCAGACCGGCTCCATCTTCGCTTCGCTGGTTGATGACAACGTGCACGGCGGCGCCGTCATCGAGGTCTTCAACCGCCTGAAGCTTGACGCCAGCACTTTCGGCAACCACGAGTTCGATTTCTCTTATTCCAACACCCGCGACCTCACCGCGCGGGCCAACTATCCCTTCGTCTGCACCAACCTGCTGGACAAAAGCACGCGCCAACCCGTTGGCGGGCATCCCTATGCCATCATCGAAAAGGACGGCCTGCGGATCGGGGTGTTCGGCATCACCCTGGAGCTGCTGCCGGAAAAGGTTAAAGCACAAAACGTTAGCAGCGTGCGCATCCTGCCCCCGGCCGATGCCATCAATATGTATCTGGACGAGGTGGACCGTAAGAGCGACCTCATCGTGGTGCTGAGCCACCAGGGTTTTGAGGCCGACAGCCTGCTGGCGGAGAGCCTCGACGACAGGGTGGACATCATCATTGGCGGGCACGACCACATCAAAGCTGAAACACCTTTTTTCATCAACGGCAAATACCTGCTCTACAGCGGCTCGCATCTGAACTGGCTGGGACAGGCTGAGTTAGAGGTCGAGGATGACCGCGTGGCTTCCCTTTCCAACCAGCTCATCCCCCTGGAAACGAGCTCCAAAGTGTTCATCAGCCCCCTGGCCGAGTATATTTCCCAAAAGATTGCTTTGATGCAGGTGCAGATGCAGAGGGTAATAGGCTATCTGCCCGAAACATGGGTCCCGGACAAATACCAGTCCACGGCCCTTTCGCGCTGGGTTGCGAACGCCTTAAGAAACGAGTATATGGATGTTTACAAACCCGACCTGGCCATTATCAACAACGGCGGCCTGCGCAAAAAAATCCCCGCCGGGGCTGTGACCCTGCGCGACCTGCACGAACTGGCACCCTTCAACAACACCGTCACCGTCTTTTCCTGCCGGGGAAGCGACCTCATCTTACTCGACGAAATCAACCTCAGGCACGCGGTGGAAAAACCGCATGACATCTGCGAAGTGGCCGGTTTGGGCTTCGACACGCAAGTGATAAAAAGCCAGTCCTCCGACGACGACCTGCCCTGGCAAAACCGCTATACCGTAAATGGCGAACCGCTTGTCCCCGAAAGAGTTTACCGCGTGGTTTCACACGATTATGTGGCAGGACAATGGGACAAGTATCTGGGCTTCAAGCCGTTCGACGTGTACGACACAGGCGAGCTGATTTTAGACGCCATTATCCGCCAGGTGGACAAGCAATATGGATTACGTGAAGCGGAGGGCTGGGACTAAGCCGGGCGTTCAGACAAACTGACGACCAGGCCCGGAGAGGCAACATAACCATATCGAGGGCACATAGTTAGTGCCCCGAGGGAACCCCTCTTCGTGAGGTAGATCTAAGCTACACTCTGGTCAGAGTATCAGCCTTCGGCGAGTTTTTCCTTATAGGCGCGGAATTTGGCCCGGAGTTCAGGGTCCTGCAGCGCCAGTATCTGCACAGCCAGCAAGGCGGCGTTTTTGGCCCCGCCGATGGCAACGCCGGCCACAGGCACACCAGGGGGCATTTGCGCGATGGAAAGCAGCGCGTCGAGGCCGCCGAGGCCTCCGCTGGCGAGGGGAATCCCGATCACGGGCAAAACGGTGTGGGAGGCAATGACACCGGGCAGGTGGGCTGCCATTCCGGCGGCGGCAATGATCACCTGAACCCCTTCCGCTTCGGCGTTTTTGGCCAGCCGGGCGGTTTCCTCCGGTTTTCTGTGGGCGGAGGAAACGTGGAAATCATAGTCCACCCCAAAGTCAGCCAAAACCTGCTTCACAGGCTCGCAGGCGGCCAAATCGCTCCGGCTGCCGAGAATCACGCGGACGCGGGGCATCTTATTTGTTTTGCTGTTCAGGCAGCACCGTGAGGCAGTTGTGGATTTCCTCCACGCTGGAGGCTGTGCTGAAGGCGGCCAGGATCTCGGGGTTCATGATCAGCTTGGAGATGTAGGAGAGGCTGAAGAGGTGCTGTTTGTCATTGTGGAGCAGGAGCATGAAGAAGATGTTCACGGGTTTGTTGTCCGGAGCGTCGAAATCCACCGGGATGTTGGAACGGCCAAAGAGGATGCTGGGGGTTTTGATCTTGGAGGGATGCAGATGGCGGGGATGGAGCAGAGCCACGCCGTGGCCGATGGCAGTGGAGATGAGTTCCTCGCGGGCCACCACCACCTCATAGAGCCAGCGGGCGTCGCGCACCAGCTTGAGTTCCTTGGCCTTGACGCTGAGGATGCGGATGGCATCAAACTTGTTTTCGGCCTCGAAATCCAGGAAGATGTTTTCCGGCCGCATGTATTCCTCAAAGTGGCAGATAACGCGCTTGAGGGCGAGCATCTTTTCTTCGGATTCATTGAGGTTTTCCAGCCATTCGTTGAGGGAATCTTCGTCGATCTTGATGTTTTTTCCCACCAACTTGGTCTCAAAGGTCTTGCTGTTAATCATTTCCTGTACAACGCGATCGGAGACTTTCAGCTTTTTGGCCACGTCCGCTTTGGACAGAAACTTTTTCGCCATGGTTTACCTCCCTTGGTAGTGGCATTCATAAAAAACCTGATCGGGTATTGTGAAAAGGTTTAACTTGACAAAGATAGAGATTATTTTGAGTATGGCATAATGGTCAAGAGATTTATTTGGTTCGGACTGCTGTCAGCGGTACTTTTGGGATGTTCATATTCCGTATATTCAAATGCTTACCCGCATTTGAAAAAAATTGCCGTGCGCCCGTTTGAGAACCAGAGTTCCCAGTTCGACCTGGGCGATACTGTGCTCAACGGCCTCACGCAGCAGTTCAGCCGCGACGGCCGCCTGAAGCTGGTCACCCAGCAGCCGGACTGCACGCTGGAAGGGACCATTCTGGACTTTTCCGAGAGTGTTTACAGCTATGACAGCGGCAACAATGTTCAGGACTATATGCTACGGCTGTCCTGCAGCGTGGTTTTCACCGATCTGGTGAACAACCAGGTGATCTACGAAAACAAGAATCTGACCCTGAACGAGGCTTACGCGGCGGACGGAGCCGATTCCAGCACCGCCAAATCAAAAAGCAAAGAGGAAGCGACCAATGAGCTCGTCGAACGGCTCTTCAGCACGATCATCCAAAACAGCCTCGAAACCTGGTGACGGCACACGGCTGAACCGCTGGTTGGCTGAATGCGGGATTTGCTCGCGCCGCGAGGCGGACGAGCTGATCCGCTCCGGCGAGGTGAGCGTTAACGGAGAGCCTTGTCTGGACCTCAGCCGCAGGGTTGGACCCCGGGACAAAGTGAGCCTGCGGGGCAAGGAACTGCGGATCGCTGAAAAGGTCTATTTGATGCTGAACAAGCCGCGGGGCTATGTGGTGACCCATTCCGATGAATTGAAGCGGGAAACCATCTACAGCCTGCTGCCGGAAAGTGCCGCAAACCTGCGCTACGCCGGGCGCCTGGACAAAAACTCGGAAGGTCTGCTGCTGATGACCAACGACGGCGAGATGATCAACGCCCTCACCCATCCCAAACGCAGGGTGGAAAAGGTTTACCGGGTGGAGGTCAACCGCCGCCTCAGCCGCAAAGAGCTGGAGGAACTGCGCCGCGGGGTGCAGATCGAAGGCGGAATCACGCTTCCGGCAGGAGTGTTCGTTAAAAACGACAGCGATAAGGGCATGACCCTGAAGATGGTGATAACCGAAGGCCGCAAACGCCAGATCCGCCAGATGGTGGAGGCTGTGGGGGCCAAGGTGCTGCGCCTGAAACGCCTGCAATTCGGCACCCTGATGCTCAAAGACCTGCCGCTGGGCAGATGGCGCTATCTGAGCGGAGCGGAACTGCGCTCCCTGAAAAGCCTTGTGGAGAATCCCAAACCATGAAAATAGCCCTCATCGGACCGCCCAAAAGCGGCAAGACCACCATTTTCAATGCCCTCACCGGAAGCTCTACCAGCACAGATAAATACGCCCCCGCGGCCACCGAAGCCAACGTTGGCGTGGTGCAGGTTCCGGATGAACGGGTGACCAAACTCAGCGAACTTTACCACCCCAAAAAGACCATTTACGCCCATATCGAATACCGCGACTATCCCGGCATCTTCTCCACCCAAACAGAGAATCCGGACAACGCGCTCTTTTCCGACATCAAGTCCAACGAGGGTTTCGTGCTGGTGCTGCGAGCCTTTCAGGACGAGGAGCTGGACGAACTGTTCGCCGCTGGCGATCCCGCGCGGCAACTGGCCTCGTTTGAAGACGAGATGCTGCTGGCGGACCTGATCGTGGCGGAGCGGCGGATCGAAAAGATTGAACTGGGCTACAAAAGGGGTGTGAAAACCCCCGCCATCCAGTTCGAGGAAAAGATTTTGCGCCAGGTTTGCGAACACCTGCAGAGCGGAAAGCCCCTGCGCGAACTGCAACTGCAAGCGGATGAGGAAAAGGCCCTGCGCGGCTTCCGCTTCTTCAGCCAGAAACCGCTGCTGGTGCTGATCAACTGCGCCGAGGACGACTTTCACGCCCTGGACGGGCTCAAGCAGGAAATCGCCGCCAAAGGCTACACCACAGAAGTGATCGCGGGCCGCTTTGAAGAAGAATTGAGCAGGCTGGACGTCGAGGAAGCGCAGCTTTTCCGCGATGACATGGGCATCAGCGAAAGCATCCGCGACCGCTTCACCCGGCTCTGCTACAGCATGCTGGGCTATATCAGCTTTTTCACCGTGGGCGAGGACGAGGTGCGCGCCTGGACCATCGAGGACGGCGACAATGCCGTCACGGCCGCCGGGAAAATCCATTCAGACCTGGCCCGGGGCTTCATCCGGGCGGAATGTTTCCGCTATACTGACCTGATGGAGCACGGTAGCGAAAAGCATCTGCGCGAAAAAGGCCTCTTCCGGCTGGAAGGCAAGGAATACATCGTGCGCGACGGCGACATCATCTCCGTGCGCTTCAGCGTTTAGGAGCGAACCAAATGGCTGCCACCAGAAAGAAAAGCAGTTCCAAGACTAAACGTTCCTTCGGCCTGAAGCTCTGGCAGAAACGCCTCATTGCAGGCTTTTTGACCCTGCTGGCACTGCTGGTGATGATCAGTCTGCTCTTTGGCTGGGAATCCATCCTTAACGACAAAGACCACCTGAGCCTGCGCGGAAACCTTTTCCGCTGGCCCTTCCTGAGAGGAGCGCAGGTGGACAATCCCATCGGAGTGTTCGGTGTGGCGGTGGGTTATGGCATTTCCTACCTCTTTGGCTATCATTTTTCGCTGATCGCGGCCATCCTCACGGGCATCATCAGCTTTCTCTATTTCCTTGAACCCCTGGCACAGCGCAAGCGGCAGAAGTTTTATCTGCTGCTGATCGCGGCTTTTCTGCTACAGGTGTGGCTGGCCAGGAACATCGTGCAGCCGGAACTTGCCATGATCCCCAAGGCTTTCTGGATCGGCCTGGCGGCGGTGTTCAATACCTTCGGGGCCACTTTGCTGCTGGTTTTGGGCAGCGTATTTGCCCTGATCCTCTTCCTGGATTACCGGCGCCTCAAGGATTTCTTTGCCAGGCTCTGGGGGGAACTGACCCAGGGCAGGGAAGCCGCTCCCAAAAAGGAAAAAGCGGCCAAGCCGACCATCAACAAGGACATTCCCGTCCAGCCGGTGCCTCAACCTGTGATCCAAAACCATTCCCAAGACGGGAAACAGGAATTTCCGGACAAGCCCCTTGAAGATACTACCCCGGACCTCAAACCCATCACCGGAGAGCGGAAAAAGCCGCCTGCATCCAGTCCGGAAACCCTGCCGGATGAGGAACGCGAGTATGTGATGCCCTCGATCGCGGATTTTTTGGAAAGCCCCGTCAAGCTTTCCGACCGCGACCGCAAAGAGATAGAAAACCAGATTTTGGGCACCAGCCAGGTGTTGAAGGACAAGCTGGCGGAATTCGGCATTGAGGCGGAAGTGCGCAATGTGAATATCGGGCCGATCATCACGCAGTATGAGCTGGAACCCGCCAAGGGCGTGAAGGTGAGCAAATTCACCTCCCTGGCCGACGACCTGGCCCTGGCCATCAAAGCCAAATCCATCCGCGTGCAGGCTCCCATCCCGGGACGAGGTCTGATCGGCATCGAAATACCCAACCTCACACGCGACATGATCTATCTGCGCGACCTGCTGCTTTCCGAAGAGATCAGGTCTATGGATTCCAACCTGGCTTTCGGCCTGGGCAAGGACATTGCAGGACGGCCTGTGGTCACTGACCTGGCCAAAATGCCGCACCTGCTGATAGCCGGCGCCACCGGCAGCGGCAAAAGCGTCTGCATCAACGCCATCATCATGAGCTTCATTTTGCGCTCCAAACCGGATGAACTGCGCCTGATCCTGATCGATCCCAAACGGGTGGAACTGGCCGGCTACAACAACCTGCCCCACCTGATCGGCAATGTGGTCACGGAACCGGAACAGGCTTTGGAAAACATGTATTGGGCCGTGCGCGAGATGGAACACCGCTACGAACTGCTTCAGGAAGCCCGGGTGCGCGATATCGGCTCCTACAACGAAAAGGCGGAGCGGGACCCTGATTTGGAAAAGCTGCCCTACATCGTGATAATCGTGGATGAATTCGCCGACCTTATCCTCACCAGCGGCAAGGACATTGAGGTGCCCATCACCAGACTGGCCCAGATGGCCCGCGCCGTGGGCATCCATCTAATTTTGGCCACCCAGAGGCCTTCTATAAAGGTCATCACCGGCATCATCAAAGCGAACTTCTCCGCCCGCATAGCCTTCCAGGTCTCGTCCCGGGTGGATTCCCGCGTGATTTTGGACCAGATCGGAGCCGAACGCCTGCTGGGCAGCGGCGACATGCTGTTCCTGCCACCCGGGAAAGCGCTCACGGAGCGCATCCACGGCGCTTTTGTCTCCGACCAGGAAATTGCTCGGGTCTGCGATTTTCTGGCCATGCAACCCAAACCCAAACAGGATTTCAGCATTACGACGGAAGAGGATGGGGAAACGGGCGATTTTGACTATGACGACGAGCTGTTCCCCGAAGCCGCGAGGGTAGTGGTGAGCGCTAACACAGCCTCCGTTTCCATGTTGCAGCGGCATTTCCGCATCGGCTATGCCCGGGCGGGCCGGCTAATCGACCTTCTGGAGCGGGCGCGGGTGATTGGGCCCCATCTGGGCAGCAAATCCCGCGATGTGCTTGCCACTCGGGAAGACCTCATCCAGCGCGGCATCCTGCGGGAAGAGTAATAATGCGCAGGAAGCAGGACGCAAGGGAGTATTGATTGCAAAGGTTTATTCCGTCAACACATACCAAGGACACAAGATGAGAAAGAACATATTCATTCTGCTGGCGCTGCTGGCAGCCTGGACGGCCGGCTTTGCCCTGAGCAGTTCCGAGCTTTACACGAAGCTGCAATCCGCTTACAAGGGCATTTCCACCTTTCAGGCAAGCGTGCAACAGAGCAACTACTACCCCCAGTTGAAAAAGACCGTCAGCTACAGCGGCAAAATCTATTTTACCCCGGGGCGCATGCTGATGAGCTTCACCAAGCCTGACATCCAGGTGCTTAGAATCGAGAACGGACGGGTGGAACTCTATGACGCCTCTTCCAACACTCTGTTCCAAAGCGCAGTGCAGCCTCAATTTGGCAAAATGAACCCGGTGGAGATCCTGCAACTCTACTGGACCAAATCCGCCGTGACGATAACCTCACAGTCCAAAACCTCGGCCAGAGTTAAACTGGTGCCCAAACAGGACGACCTGGTCACCTCGCTCACCGCCACGCTCAACCCCGCCAGCGGGATCGTGAGCAAACTCGGCTACACAGACAAGAGCGGAAACAGCGTCAGCTACAGCTTTTCCGGGATTAAGCTCAATGGCTCCATCCCGGCTTCCGTGTGGAAGCAGAGCTACCCCAAAGATGTGCAGATCATCCGCTGAGAAGGTATCATGATCGCGTTGATAATGGCCGGAGGTTCCGGCACCCGTTTCTGGCCAGCCAGCCGGGACGCCAAACCCAAGCAGTTTTTGCGCGTTGCCGGCGCCAAATCCATGCTGCAACTTACTTATGAGCGTCTGAAACCGCTGGTCCCGGCGGACCGCACCTATGTGGTGACCGCTGCTTCCCAGGCCGACCTAGTGCGCCAGCATCTGCCGGAGGTTCCGGCTGAGAATATCGTCTGCGAGCCTTTCGGAATGAACACCGCCCCCTGCATCGCTCTAGGCCTGGCTCAGCTTCAACAGCTTTATCTTCCCGGCGAGAGTATGGTAGTGCTGCCCGCGGACCATATAATTCGCGATGTTGAGGCATTTCAGGATAGCCTGGCGAAAGCGGAAAAGGTTGCCCAGACCGGCGCTTTGGTCACTTTTGGCATTGTGCCGGAATATCCAGCCACAGGATACGGCTACATAGAAACCGGCGAAGAGTTGGAGCCGGGCGTTTTCAAGGTGTTGCGCTTCAAGGAAAAACCGGATCTGGCCACCGCCACAGAATTCCTTCGCAGCGGGAGTTTCTTCTGGAACAGCGGCATGTTTTGCTGGACCATTGAAGCCATCGGAGTCGCTTTCACAGAGTTTTTGCCCCAGGCGCTGAACATCGCCCACGAAGTGGTGAATTTACGCGCTTCCGGGGCAGATGAAGAAAAGGTGGCAGAAGCCTATTCCAAAATGCCCCGCGTGCCCATCGACATCGGCATCATGGAACCAGCCCGCCAAAGGGTGGTGATCCCCGTCAGCTACGGCTGGAGCGATGTTGGCTCCTGGAAAGCGTTGGCGGACATCTCAGCTTCCGATGAGGAACAGAACTATTTTCGCAGAGCCGGTTTCGCTCTGGATGCCCACGACAACTATGTTTACAGCAAAAAAACCGTAGCCCTGATAGGCGTGGAGGGGCTCTGCCTAGTGGAAACCGATGATGCCATCCTGGTGACCTCCAAAGACAGAAGCGAAGAAGTGAAAAAGATCGTGGAACAACTGCGGAAAGAGAACAAGGACGAGCTCTTGTGAATAAGTGCCTTTTGACCATCTTGATGATCTTGAGCCTATTACCGGTTTTCGCCGCGATCGATCCCGACGTTGGAATCTCCTCCCACATTGGCACTGTCGAGCTGCGTGACAACGGGTTCTGGCTCAAAGCCGATCCCGGCAATGAACTGCGTTTGCTGCTGGCTCCGGCTAGTTTGCTGGATTCCCTGGGCCTGGCCCTGTCAACCGGCGACACCCTGTTGGTGGAAGGCTGGCGTCAGGACGAACTGCTTTTGGTGGGCAAGATTTGGACTTCCTCTGCCGACAGCCCCATCATCCTGAGGGATTTGGAAAACGGAAACCTCGCCACCGGCGGCACCGCCACTTACTGGGTGGACGATCAAACCTGCATAGGTTGCAGGCTCTGCCTGTCCCAATGCCCCACTAGGGCGATCACTTTCAGCAAAGGCAAGGCCCGCATAGATTCAGCCAAATGCACCGAATGCGGTATCTGCGTTGAGGGAAACGGCCGCTTCAGAGGCTGCCCCGTGAGCGCCATCAAAAAGGAATAGGGTTGGATGCTGAGGATGTGGAAGATTTACCTTAGGGCTGTCGGAGCGATGCTCTTCTGGGCCATCACCTTTGTTTGGATCAAGGTGGCTTTGGTCACTTACCGGCCTTACGAAATCGTGTTCCTGCGCCTGGCCCTGGCTGCTCTTCTTTTATTCGGAGTGATCTTCATCTTCCGCAAAAGGGAGCGGGTTCAGCCCAAAGACCTGCTCTACCTGATGATGGTGGCCTTTTTTGAGCCTTTTCTCTATTTTATCGGCGAAGCCAACGGAATGCAGTTCGTTTCCTCCACCCTCGGTTCGCTGATCATCTCCACCATCCCTCTGGTGACGGCTATGGGCGCTTGGCTGTTCCTGAAGGAAAGCATCAATCCCCTGCTGATCGTGGGACTGTTGGTTTCCTTTTCCGGCGTGGCCCTGCTCAGTTTCGCGGAGCCCGACCTTTCCGGCACCCTGAAAGGAGTTCTGCTGCTGTTGGTGGCGGTTTTCGCCGGGATGTTCTACGGCATCACCGTGCGACGGATCACCCTTAAATACCGTTCCCTCACCGTTGTGGCCTGGCAAAACCTCTTCGGCACGCTCTACATGCTGCCGGTATTCCTGATCTTCGATTGGAAGCACTTTTCCACCGTGAACCACTCCGCCCATGGTTTGCTGACCATAGCCGCCATGTCCATTTTCGCCTCCGTGGGCGCGTTCCTCCTCTATACCGGGGTGATCCGCGAACTGGGTGTGATGCGTTCCAACATCTTCACCAACCTTATCCCGGTCTTTACGGTCGGCCTGGCCTGGCTTATCTTAAAAGATACCATTACCTTGCGCACTGTGCTGGGGGTTCTGCTCACCGTCATGGGTCTGCTTGTTTCCCAACACCAAGATTTGCGCCATAAGCGGATGAAAACATCCCTTGAAGATATTTCGTCCTATGGAATGTAAATTGCACTCAATCATTAACATTAAAATGCCTTATCCGTGGAGGATTACTGATGCGCCTTTCTGCCAAGACGCTCTTCCAGGTGGCGCTGCTTGCCGTTTCTGCCCTGCTGCTTAGCGCGCAGAGCGTGAAATTCAGCGTCAGCCCCACCCAACTGAAACCCGGTGACAAAGGTGTCCTCCGGGCCACGCTCACCATCACCGATCCTGAAAAGAAACAGTCATACACACCGGCCGAAGGCGAGGAGGGTTATCTCTACCTGGTCGAAACCGGCGAGTATCCCCAACTGAAATTCGGTAAAACCTCTTATCCCGCTCCCAACCACAAGAATAGCGACGGCATCTGGGAATACTACAAATCCCTCACTCTCAGCCGCTCCTTCACCGTCAGCAAGACCGCCAAACCGGGACCCATCACAATCAATGCCAGCATGTCCTTCAACCTCTGCAACAAGACCAGCGGTTTTTGCGATCCGCCCCGGGAAACTGAAGGCAGCGTTAAGCTGGAGATTCTGCCCGCTACGGCAGAGGACCAGGCCGGGCAGGAAGGGGAAGTCGCTGAAGAACAGCCGCTTGAGGTAGATTCCGCCACAGCCGATTCCGCCGGTCAAAGCACAGAAACCCCCGCCGATGCCGCCCCTGCCCAGGAGAAAGCGGGCGGAGGCAAGATCTGGTATTACATGCTGCTGGCCATTCTGGGCGGAATCGTGCTCAACTTCACACCCTGCGTGCTGCCCATCCTGCCCATCCGGGCGATGAGCATGGTGAACCAAGCCCAGAAAGACATCTCCAAAGTGCTGATCCACACTCTGGTTTACACCCTTGGCGTGCTGATTTCCTTTGGCGCCATCGCCGCTGTTTTCGTCATTGCCCGTGCCTCTGGGGTGAACCTCACCTACGGTTTCCTCAGCCAGAGCCTGCTTTACAACCTCATCATGATGAGCATCCTCTTCCTCTTTGGCCTTTCGCTGATGGGGGTTTGGGAAATGACCGTGCCGGGGATGAACGCCGCTGCCAAAACCACTTCCAAAAAGGGTTACGGCGGCTCCTTCTTCGCCGGCGTCTTCGCTTTTCTGATGGGCTTTTCCTGCATGGGGCCCTTTATGGGACCGGCGCTTGAAGTGGCTGTGCGCCTGTCCTCGCCGATGCTGGTGTTATTCTTCCTGCTCATCGGCTTGGGTTTCGCCCTGCCCTTCATCATCATCAGCCTTTTTCCCAAGGCTCTCAAGCTCGTGCCCAAGCCGGGCGAATGGATGAACATATTCAAAGAGCTGATGGGCTTTGTGCTGATGTATCTCACCTGGAAATACTTCTCCAACGTCTGGGGCCTCACCAAAAGTGGCCCCTACCTGATGAAGACTGGCCTTTACCTGGTTTACCTGGGCTTCGCAGCCTGGCTCTACGGCCGCTTTGTGCGCCCCGAAAACAAAAAGGCCGTCCAGATCATCCTGGGGCTCGCCGCCGTTGCTGTGATCGCAGCCTCTGCCGCCACCCTGCTGCCCTGGAAAGAGGAATACCGTCCCCAGGATACCGCCGCTGCCAGTGCCGACGGCATGGTGCCCGCCGACCATCCCGGCTGGTATGTCTTCTCGCCGGAACTCTTTGCCCGCCTTCAGTCTGAAGGCAAGCCCGTCTTCCTGGACATCGGGGCGGACTGGTGCACGAACTGCAAGTCCAACGAGAAGAAAGTGCTGCTCCAGCCGGATATCCAGGCTGAATTCAACAAACGCGGGGTGGTGCTGCTCAAGGGAGATTTCACCCGCGAGGACCCGGTTCTGAAAGACTGGATGCAAAAAGGCGGCAGCATCGGCGTGCCCTTCAACGTGCTTTACATCCCCGGCCGCGAGCCCGTCAAGATGGCTGAGCTCTTCAGTAAAGCCGACTTGCTCAAAGCCCTGGAACTGATTCCGGAGAAAACCGAATGAAAAAATATGCCATTCCCGTCCTGGTTGTTCTGGCTGCCCTGTTCGTGGCTGGTTGCGACCGCTTTGCCCACAATTTCCAGCCCCCGGAAGAGGTTGACCTGCAAACCGGGCTGTTCGATCCCCTGAACCAGGCTTTGCAAAACCAGCCGGAAGCCGGGATCGAATCTGTAATGGTCCATTTTGCCGATGACTATCTGCATTTCGGGCTGAATAAATCCGACCGCCGCGCCTGGCTGGAAGGCATTTTCCAGGCTCAGCCGAATGCCATATCCGAAGCCAGATTGCTGTATTCCAACCTAACCACCGATTCCACTGCCGTGTCAAAATGGAGGCTGACCATCCGCGAAAGCGAGGGCGTTATCGTTGATAGCACCTTTGTCGGTGAAAACCTGGTTAAACGGAACGGACACTGGCTGTTGCGGGGAAATCAGTTGATTAGTGAGCCTCCTGCGGTTAAACAGCGTGTCATCATCGAATACTTCACCTTCCTGGGCTGCCCCAACTGCCCCGCGGTGGAGGCCGAACTCCACAACCTGCAACTGGCTTATCCCGGCCAGCTCAGCTATCTGGAACACCATATCAGCGGCCCCCTAACCGTAGCCGGAGATGAAACTTATGACTATTACGGCCCCTTCACCGTGCCCACCTCCATACTGGGCGGTGGGGTGATGCTCACCGGAAGCTCTGCCGACATCATTTCCTCCTATGCCCCGGAGGTGGAGGCCCTGGCCAATATCGACAGCCGCATCATCTATTCGGAATTGAGCTACACAGTTGACGGCCAGACCATCAGCGGCACGGTGCGGCTGGATATGCCGGACCCTTTCACCCATACTGACATGGTGTTGAATTGCGTGCTCATCGAGCGCGAATCCAGCTTCACCAACACCCAGGGCCAGCCCCTGCGCAACGTGGTGCGGGCCAAGTCCGTCAAGGTCATTGGCAATCTGGACTTCCCCAACACCGTAAGCTTCAGCCTCAACTCCGCCGTTCCCATTCCGGACGATGCCTCGCTGGTCATCTTCGCCCAGCATCATCCGGCTTTCTTCGGCAACAATGCCATCATCTACGGCGGGATTGAGGTCGAGCTTGACAGATAACCTTATGGATACCACCTTGACGCCTATGGCTTTGTTCCTCGCATACCCCCCGCCAAATCCCCGCATTCAGTGCGGGCATCATGCGGGAGGCAACCCGCATCCGTAGCTTAAAGGCTTCAGGACGGAACAGACAATAATTTGAAATACATGGAGACAAAAACATGAAAACTAAGATTCTACTATTACTCGCGATTCTCTTGGCCGGCAGCCTGCTGGCTGAGCCGATGCCGGAATTCAAGCTGCCCAACGAGAGCGGCAAAAGCGTGAACCTCACCGAACTGCTGGGCCGTGGCCCTGTCATCGTGGATTTCTGGGCGGATTACTGCCAGCCCTGCAAACAGGCGATGCCTGCCCTGGACGCCCTCGCCCAGAAATATGACAGCCTCACCGTGGTGCTCATTTCCATCGACGCCCCCAAAGCCCAAACCAAAGCCAAAAACTACCTCAAGGGCAAGAACTTCAAGTTCGTCTCCCTCTTCGACCCTGACCAGACCCTGGCCAAAAAGCTCAATGTAGCCGAACCGCCCCACACCTTCATCCTGGACAAGGCCGGCGAAATCGTGCTGGAACACAAGGGCTTCGTGGCTGGCGACGAAAAGGAATATGAGCTCAAGGTCCGCTCCCTGCTGGGCTTTGAAGAGGAGATCGGGCACGAATGCGATTGCGCGGAACCTTGCGAAAACTGCGACCATAAAGAAAAAACGGAAGCCGCTCCCGACCAGAAGCCGGCCCCCGAAAAAGCCCACAAAAGTCCATGCGGAAACTGCCACTGATCTTCCTGGCGGCGCTGCTGCTGGCCGGGACAGCCCTGCCGGCACAGACCTCGCTCACGCTCAACGGTCTCAACGAGGCCAGCCTCATCTACCGCAGCGTGCCTGACTCCCTGCACGTCTATTTCCAGAACACTTTCGGCTTCAGCCTCGGCTACAGGAATTTCTCTTTCGGGATGAAGTTCATCGCCGAACTGCCGAAATACAGCACCAACCAATCCGAACTGCTGGAAAATCTGGCCGCCGACCGCCTCAGTCTTGGCTGGAAGGAGCTTTACGCCTCCTATGCCAAAGATGCCTATCTCATCCATGCCGGCATCATCGAGGAAAGTTTTGGCTCCGGGCTCATTTTCCGCAGCTTTATGGACGCCGAGCTGGATGAAGACCACCGCGTGACCGGCTTCAAATTCCGCTACGACGACAAGCTTCGCCTCAAGGCCCTTTACAGCGCCCTGCCCAGCCCCACCTCCCACGGCAAGCTGGACCTGGCTTACAGCGCGGATGCCGAATATCCTGTTCTGGAGCCCCTCACCCTCGGCGCTTCCTTTGTGGGGATGCAAACCCTGGTGGGAACTTACTACAAACAGGACGACATCCTGGGGGCGAGGGCGTCGCTGGTTCTGGACAAGTTTGAACTGTCCGCGGAAGGCGGCGTCAGGGATGACAAGCTCGATGCCGGGCTGATGGACGGTAAGGCAATCTACACCGCCGCCACCGCCTATCTTGGCCCTGTGCAGCTTGGGGGAGCCTTTAAGCATTACGACAACTTTGCCTACCGCAACCGAGTTCAGGACCTGCCCCTGGCCAATCACCACGGTGAAGCTTTGGCCGACGACCTGGCCTCCGGTGCCGATGAAACCGGCTTCCAGGGCTGGGCGAACATCGCCATCGGCCAGTCACTCTGCCTCGCTCTGGACTATGCCGAAGCCTGGGACAAAGCCGGGGAAAAACAGATGAACGACGCCTACGCCGGCTTGGAATGGCAAAGCGGAGCCACTGCCGCCACTCTTTCCTACAGCCACGTGGAAAAGGTGGACAGCGCCCTGCGCCACTGGCAAAAGGAAAGCTATCCCGCCTTCGTGGTCAGCTTCCCCGCCGGCAAAGCGGGCCTGGTTCTCTCCGGCGAGTTCAAGACCGTGGAAAAGCTGGTGCTGGAAACCGCTCAGAACGAGTATGTCGAAATTGGCCACTACGAACCCCGCCTCCAGGCCGATCTCAGCCTGGGCAAGCTCAGCCTTTCCCTGGGCGCGCAAAGCTGGTGGAACGATTTCTCATCCATCCTGAAAAGCCACTACTGGCCAAGCGTTGAGCTAAAATACCCCATCCTCGCGAACAGTGACCTTGTCCTCTTCGCCGGCAAGGAAGCCGGGGGAAAGGTCTGCCGCAACGGCGTTTGCCGCTATGTGGCCCCCTTCTCAGGGGTCCGTTTGGAACTCGCCACCCGTTTTTAGATAGGATGCCATTATGAAAAAAACGATATTTATCCCGCTTCTGCTCCTCCTGGCTGCCCTCCTGGCCGCCGATCCAAACTACTATCCGCTCACCACCATCGCGGAATCCTGTGTGACCGAGAACAGCCCTGACTGCGTCAGCGCCCTGGCCAACCTGGCCAACGTGCTTTCCGCCACCCATCGGGGCGAATTCATCGCCACCCGGCTCTATGATACGGGAAACCTCAGCAGCCCCAGCGTGGCTGACCGCGTCGATCACTACGGAATCATCCAGTGGCCGACCGTCATTATGAACGGCACACACACCCTGATTGGCGTTCATCCGGAAACCGTCTATGCCCAAGCCGTTGCCGCCAAATGCTTTCAGCCCTCGCCGCTGAAACTCCAGATCACTTCCTTCACTCCCGCCAGCGGCGCCGTCTCGGTTTCCGCCAGGCTGCTGGACCACGATGTGAATATCACCGGCCAAACCCTCATGCTGATGCTGGTTGAGGACAATGTGGGTTCCGAAACCAACGTCGTCCGCCAGATTAAATACCAGACCGTCAACATTCCGGGCTCAGGCGATCCGGTGACCTTTACGGACAGCTTTTCCATCGATTCCACTTGGAACAGCGCCAACCTCTGGGCAGTCGCGGCGGTGCATATGAATGACCATGCAATTCTTCAGAGCGCCTCCACCCTGCCCCTGCCCCAATACAACATCCGCGCCGCCATGCCCTGGAACCCTGCCGAGCTGGTGACGCCTGCCAATTCGTCGTTGATCTCGGAACCTTTGTGGGTCTTCAACACCGGCAGTTCTGACAACATGCAGATGCAGCTGGTTGCGGATGACGCTCCTGACGATTGGTATTTCAACTACTGCGATGAAGAGGGTAACTGCTATCCTGGCAGCGGGTTGATGCCTCTGGAACTGGCCGCCGGCGAAAGCAAGGCCTTCCATCTCAATCTTTGGGTCGGTTCACCAGGCGTGGGCAGCTTCCATTTTGAGATAACTTCCGCCAACCTCGGCACCTTCAGCATCCCCTTCGTCTGCCAAGCCGGAACAGAAGTGTCTGACGAAGTGCTCCAACCCTCGCTCAGCCTGGCCGGCAACAGCCCCAATCCCTTCCGGGGCGGCACGTCTTTCACGCTTAACGCGGAGAAATCAGTCTCGGCCAGCATCCAGATTTTCGATGCCAAAGGGCGCCTCGTAGCGGAAACACCTGCCCAGAACCTCGTCCCCGGCTCCAACCGGATCGAATGGCAGGCCCCTTCCGAACTGCCTTCCGGGATATATCTTTATCGCCTCAAAGAGTCCTCCGCGCCTCCGCGCCGGATGCTGCTGATCAAATAAGCCATGAGAAGATACCTCGTCCTGTTGCTCCTGCTGGCAGCCGTCGCTTTGGCCGCCACACCGCTGGGCAAGGAGTTTGAAGAGGCCCTGCGGCCCACCCAAAACGCGGACCAGGCCATGGAGGTGATCACTACATACCGCGACCGCCTCACCGATCTGGAAGACCTGCGCCAGCTTCAGAACTACTGGATGCAGATCGACCCCGATGGCTGCCGCGACTGGTTTGGCCAGCAATACAGAGCCCATCCGGAAAGCCCCGAGTTTGAATACCTCTGGCTGCGCGGAGATGCCGATCCCGGCACCCAACTGCTTGGGGGACGGGCCCTTATCGCCCGCGAACCCTCATTCTACTGGGGTTACCGCCTTTTCAGCAACACCTATTCCCAGCTTCTCCAGGCAGCGCCTGATTCAATCCGTGCGGACATAATTGCCAACCTCGCCGCCGACCGCGACATCCTCCTCCAGGGCTTGAAAAGATGGCCCCAGGACGACTATCTCCACCTCGCCCTCTTCCATCATTATGCCTCCCAGGGCGAAAACGAACAAGCCGAAGCACAGCTCCTCAACCTCCATGAACCCGCCGCCATCGAAGCCAATTTCCGCCACGTGATCGAATTCATCGGCTCCTCCGGCAGCGTCCGCCCCTTTGAGGTCCTCTACCCGCTCCTCATTTCCCGCCTCATCGCCAAAGGCGAGATTTCCGCCGCCGACAGTCTTGACTACTACCAGCTATCCTATCTGGAAGCCCTCAAAACCGCCAGGGACTGGCCCAAAATGTGCTCTTTCCTGGAACTCAACCCCGGGCTCCAGACGGATGACAGGACCCTGGAAACGCGCCTGCTGATGTATCTGGGGCTGGAACAGCCGGAAACGGCGCTCAACCTTCTGGAAGGCGCCCTCGCCGCCGGCGTCATCACCTATCCGGAGGCTCTGGACAACCCGGATTACGCTCCACTGGCTGAATTGCCCCGCTATCCGGAGGTGATGGCCCTCGCCTCCGCCAATTGGGAGAAGGCCAAGGCCGAGCGCAAGGCCAAAATTATCTCGGAAAAGACATCCCGCCCCGCCCCACTATGGGAATTGCCCGATCCCGACGGCAAGCTGAACCGCCTCGAAGATCTCCGCGGCAAGATCGTTATCCTCGATTTCTGGGCTCTCTGGTGCTCACCCTGCCTTAAAACCCTGCCCAAGCTCGATTCCTGGCTGGAACGGAACCCCTCCGACGACGTTGTGCTGATTTCCATCAACGTTTGGGAAAGTCCCTCCGAAATACCCAACGTGATTGAATACTTCAGCAAGAACAGCTACGGCATGAAGCTCCTCCTGGGCGACAACGAACTGCCCCGGGCTTATGGCTTTTCGGGCATCCCCTGGCTTTGCGCCATCGACAAACAAGGCAACATCGCCTTCACCCAAAGCGGCTTCAGCCCCATTCTGGATGAAATTATCTCGGTCTGGGTGGAGGAACTGCGTCGCTGACGGGGAGTTATGATGCGGCGTCCAAATCCCTATCTCACCCCCAAGGAACAGCGCGCCCTTCTGGTCCTGGCTGCCCTGGCCCTGCTCGGTCTCGCGGCCGGAAAGCTTAAAACCGTTCCCGCTTTTGCCCCCTTCCTCCAAACTGAACCTGCCTCCCCGGAACTGCTTTCAGTGGCCGCCGAGGTGGACAAACCCGTCCAGATCGACATCCGCACCGCCTCCCTGGAAGAATTGATGCTCCTGCCCGGCATCGGTCCCAAACGCGCCCAGGACATCATCGACTACCGTTCCCAACATCCCTTCACCAGCACCGACGACCTCCTCCAGATCAAGGGCATCGGTGCCAAAACCCTGGCCAAAATGCTCCCTTCCCTTCTGCTCTTCGGCTCGCCCCAGTTCACTCCAGAAGCACCTTCCGACCCCAACTCCATGACCACCATCGGCCTGCCGGACCCCGGCCAAAACAACCTGGCGGAATCCGATGCCCCCGCCTCATCCTCTTCAGAAAAAAGCTCTTCCCGCAAAGCCAAACCCACCCCAAAAAGCCAGCTCACCAATATTGTCAACCTGAACACCGCCGGCCTCGCTGAACTCTGCACCCTACCTGGCATCGGAGAGGTAAAAGCTCAGGCCATAATCGATTACCGCTCCCAAAACGGCAAGTTTCAAAGCGTCGATGACATCACCAAAGTTAAGGGCATCGGTGCCAAAACCCTCGCCAAACTTCGTCACCGCCTCAAGGTCTGAACTTTATAGAGTGCCGAATAGATAGCTTTCTTCGAGAAAAAACTTGTTTCTTAATGTACTCGCCCTGTTTAGGTTGTATTTGATCTCCAAACCAGGCGAGTATTTCACTCACAGCCCTAAAAGCTCATAATTATGGCTCTCTTTCAAACCGACTGGGTAATCCGGTAGATCGGGCCCGTAGGGCGATATATCGATAGGGAGAAAGCGTAAGCCCCTCGTACAGTAGCAGTAACCAGATGGAAAGCCCCTTGCTGGCGACAAATATCACTCCTCACATTTCTGCCACTATCCGGGTTGCTTTTTGCTTGAACACCAGCAGCCATTTGATAAAAAATAGAGCCAAAACTGCTTGCCTGCCGCTATGTCCTGTCAGCTACACCCTTAGCGCTCGTGTCCATTTCCCTCTCTTTCCTCTCACCAAATCCTCGCATCAAATGCGGCCATTATGCGGGAGGCACGTCTGGGATTCAGGACAAGGCCTTAACGGCCAGTTGGCTTCGCTTCCACACAGCCACACGCTGGAGCCGGGCGAGAGCGGAGCAATGACCACAGCCACAACCACATTATCTGCCCAAACTATCACGTGTGTCATTCCGGGAAAGGGATTCAGCCTCAGGGCCCTGGAATCCAGTTTTTTGCTCTTTCTGGATCCCGGAAGTCACCTCTCGGGCTCGGTGACGTCCGGGATGATGTGGCCTTGGAGGCTGGCGTCGAGCGAGAAACAAGCATCGACGCCAGCAATGAATGATTTTTCCAATGCTTCCTATCGTCCATGCTCACTATATTCGCTGTACGCCAGGAAAAAAGGCGGTACAGCAACCGCCAGTACCATGTAGCGGCGCTCGCCGAAGCGCCGAAACTCCCAAACCCAAGTCATTATCAGCTTGACCCGGAATCCAGTGTACGAGAGGCTTACGCTTCCTCGCTATCGATATGTCGCCCTACGGGCCCGATCTACCGGATTACCGCCCGGTTTGAAAGAAAGCCTGAAAAAAGTGAGAACCCACATTATAAACTGACACCCAAAGCTGCAAGAAGTGACACAAGGGGAAAGTGGGGATAAGGTTTTGATTGGTGGTAAGATACGATGGACTGGCTTTGGAAATGTCCAAGCGCCTGTTTGGACGTATTTGGACTGTTTGCTGACAGGATTACTGCAAATGAGCGAGGCGTTTGGACAGGCTTTGGAAAGAGCAGTTGGGAAATCGGAACTTTGAAATTAGAAAAAGCGCAATTGGAGTGCGATTGTGCCGATCAGGAAAGCTCCGTAATTCCAATCTGAGTCTAAAACAAGAACCGGATAGTCTATATTAAATGGTTGGAGGATAATCTGTTGCCTGTGGTGGTCGATCTGCACCTTCTTAATAGTGAGGCCATCGTCAGTCCTTACAACTGCTATTTTCTCGTCAGCATCTTCCCAGCTTTGATTGCTCTTAATGACCACGATGTCCTGATGCTGGATCACAGGCTCCATGCTCTGTCCATTTACTTGAAAGACAGTATATTGCTTGGGATTGCCGGGCAGGAATGAGACTGGCAACTGAATCTGACCCACCTGACTCCACTCATCCTTGATCTCCATCGGAGGTCCGGCAGCTATTTCACCTACTATAGGAAAGGTGATAGACCGAGTGGGATCGAAACCATGGTTATTAGCTGGATGCAGGATTGGAGAGATTATGGTGGGGATTGAGTTGTCTGGATTGGTAGGGGATGTAGGTGCCTGATTGGCTTGGATAAGCTCTTGGAACTCATTATTAGCATACATAGAGCCGTTTCCGGTAAAGAGCCAGTGGAGGTTGATCTGATCTTTGGAGAGAGCTTCTAAGAACTCAGGATCGGGATATCTCTCATTCAGCTTATATCGGGAAAGTGAGGCACGTGAGATGCCATACTTATTGGCAAACTGGTAATCCTTGAGGCGCATTGCCTTAATCACCAGGCTAAGGCGTTGTCCGATAGTCGGTTTATTCATCATGGTCTCCATACAGTAACTTTACTATTGACTATATCCGCACGGCTGCAAGATTAGTTCCAGATGCCATTCTGCTGCAAGGTGGTTTGGAGTCAATACTAAAGATTATAGTGTGACCCAGGTGGATTATAAAGTATTGCCGGAGAATGCGTAAGAAAGCTGG